>Ga0247611_10001563_pt1 | contig 40363 bp, 58 predicted proteins | sample 177DNAGHGhighgp2_FD_192422 | JGI IMG/M metagenome (GOLD analysis project Ga0247611, IMG submission 192422) | Sheep rumen microbial communities from Palmerston North, Manawatu-Wanganui, New Zealand - 1770 DNA GHGhigh gp2 | ecosystem: Host-associated > Mammals > Digestive system > Stomach > Rumen... | reverse complement strand
TCGTGGAATTGACAGCGGAGTACATGGCACTTCAGGAAGCCTTCGAGACACAGGACGATGACACGGTGGCAGCCCTGCTCGCAGACACGGACAAGGCGATAGAGAACAAGGCGGACGGCTATGCGAAGGTCATCAAGAACTTTGAAGCCGACATCGAAGGTCTTAAGGCAGAGATCCGAAGACTTTCGGACAAGAAAGCCGTATTGGAAAACGCAATCCAGAGACTGAAGGACACTCTGAAGCAGGCAATGGTAATAACCGGCAAGACGAAGTTCAAGACGCAGCTCTTCTCCTTCGGCATCCAGAAGAACGGAGGCGCGCCGCCTGTGCTTCTGCGTGTACCGGAAGAGATGATCCCGGATGAGTTCATGAAGATCACCAGAACGCCGGATAAGAAGGCTATGGCGGATTACATCAACGAGACCGGCGATGTGACACTGTTTACATTTGGAGAAAGAGGCGAAAGCCTGAGGATACGCTGATGATCAGAGCAGGACACCTGGGATACATCGTCCCGATAGAGAGAGTTGAGGAACTTAATGACGACATAGCCGTGATCCGGTCGCTGGATTCGAAGAACACGCAGTATCAGGCAGGCTTCGTCTGTGGGCTGGAAACAGCAATGGAGATATTGAAAGTGCCCACCGCATCTGGCGTTATGCAGCAGGCACCAACAAAATTAACCAACATCATTATAGCAGATGATCAGGAGGAAAGCAAATGACATTTGAAGAGATCCAGAGAGCGAACAGTACGCTCTCTACAATGGACATAAAAGGCAAGGCATATGTACTTGTTAATGAACGGATCAAAGCGTTCAGGATGCTTTATCCGGACGGGATTATAGAGACAGAGCTTTTAAACGATACAGACGGACGCTGCGTATTTAAGGCGATCATAAGGAAGCCGGATGGAGATATCCTCGGTACCGGACACGCTTACGAAGTAGAGGCAGCATCATATATCAACAAGACCTCTTACATTGAGAACTGCGAGACATCCGCGGTCGGCAGAGCTCTGGCGATGTGCGGCATCGGCATCGACACCAGCGTTGCGAGCTATGAAGAGGTTGACATGGCGATCAAGAAGCAGGATGCGATGCAGGAGAAGTCCCAGGCTAAGCCGGCAACGAAAACTAAGGCTTCAGGATCCGGCCAGAAGACTATGGAAGTATCTACGAGGATCCCAACAGAGGAAGAGATAGCTGAGCAGCCTATCAGCGAAGCCAAGCGCAAGATGATCATGGACAAGCTCGACACCCTTCACTGGTCCTTCGAATCCGTCTTTCCGAAATGCAAGAGCTGGAATGACATTAAGGAAGGCAGATTCAAAGAGATCGTAAAGTTCCTGGACGATCAGATCGCGAAGAGGAACCTTAAATGAGAGGCCGTATCGAGTCCATGAGCATGAGCCTCGACGGATCCACGCTGCGAGTTTCCCTGGCTATCCCAAATGGCAGGCAGCACATAAAAGTGCTTAATGAAATCGGTGATAAAGATGCTGAGATCACTGTTAAGCGGTACAGAAAGAAACGCAGCCTGGATGCAAATGCTTACATGTGGGTGCTGTTGGATAAGATGGCGGCGAAGCTGAGTGCTCCCGGAATAACCATCACGAAGGACGAACTATATCTCAACTATATCCGGGAGGTTGGAGTATTTACCTACATCATCTGCAGAGACAGAGCAGTAGAAGATGTGTCAAACCTGTTCCGGCTTGTAGAAAACATGGGTGAGATACATGTGGGTGACGGAACAGCAACTCAGCTCAGATGCTATTACGGCACATCCTGTTACAACACTGAGCAGATGAGCAGGCTTATCAATGCAATAGTTGATGCCTGTAGAGAACTTGGAATAGAGACAGCCACACCTGACGAGCAGGCGAGGATGATGAAATTATGGGAAGAAAACAATCGATAGTGCAGCGTACACCGGGCTGCTTCCTGTGCGGGAAAGAGCCTACAGAGGAACACCACGTCTTCTTCGGCATAGCCAACAGAAAGCTGTCAGATCAGTATGGGCTGACAGTGAGGCTGTGCCCGGAGCACCACAGGGGCAGGAAAGGTGTGCACCAGAACCGAGAGATCGATCTGGAGCTTAAAAAATACGGACAGATGTGCTTTGAGCGTACTTATCCGGAGCTGAGCTTCAGAGAGATCTTCGGAAGAATGTACAAGGAGGTCACATGATCACTGATTATATACCAACAGGAAGAGAGAACGCAGTATCGAAGCAGTTCCTGGCATCGATATCCGGGCTTACTGAAAGAAATGTAAGAGCCCAGATATCAAACGCAAGACGGAAGGGCACATGTATCATCTACAGGTTTGAAGCAGGCGGATATTACATGCCTGATTTTACTAAGGCAGATGATCTGGCCGAGCTTAATCACTTTCTCAATGCTGAAAGGAAAAGAGCCCAAGAGATATTGCTGAATGTCAGGAGAATGAGGAAGGGGCTTAGGGATGAGCTTTGAATTTGTGGTATACGGACAGCCACAGGGTAAGGCCAGACACAGGACAACGAAGACCGGCCATACTTACACGCCGGCAAAGACACTTAAGTATGAAGCGGATGTAAGGGCTGCCTTCTTACAAAGATACGCAGGAGAGCAGCCGTTAGACGGTCCGGTGTACATTCGGATCTGCGCTGAGTTCGAGATTCCGAAGAGCTATTCAAAGGCGCGGAAGGCTGCGTGCATACGAGGTGATGAGCTGCCGTGTAAGAAGCCTGACATTGACAACATAGAAAAGATCATTATGGATCCGCTAAAGGGTCTGGCGTGGAGAGATGACACGCAGGTAGTACGTACTGACGCAAGCAAGACATATGCCCGTGACGCAAAAGTAAGGGTGTACATATCGAAGTATTGAAGGAGCTATCAACATGGCAAGACCGGTTAAACAAAATTTAGACTATTTCCCATTAGACTGCGTGATGGACGATTCGATTGAATACATCGAATCGGTATACGGCCTCGCAGGATATGCGATCATCATCAAACTGTACCAGAAGATCTACGGCAGCGAAGGCTTTTACTGTAAGTGGGATACAAAAAACAGGTATCTGTTTGCAAAGAAGATCGGAACCGATATGGGCACGCTCAATAGTGTTATAGAACTTGCATGTGATGAAGGCATCTTCGATCAGGATATGCTTGCAAAGTACGGAATACTGACATCCAGAGGGATCCAGAAGAGGTATTTTGAGTACATATCTCGTCGAACATCCACATTTTCTGAGGAAGAAAAGAGATACATTTATTACGAGAATGTTAACGGGAATACCCTTGAAAAGGGCGAAAAAACGGTTAATGTTGCAGAAACCCCAGTTAATGTTGCAGAAACCCCAGTTAATGTTGACAAAAACTCGACAAAGGAAAGAAAAGAAAAGGAAAGTAAAAAGAAAACTGGTACTAACGTACCAGCAAAAGAAAAAGCTGCGCTTTTTGATGACCCTGAGTTGCAAAAAGCCTTCGAGGAGTTCATTGAGTTCCGGAAACAGATCAAGGCACCACTGACTGATCACGCAAAAGAGCTCTGTGCGAAAAAGCTTCGGACTCTCGCCCAGGATATTAACGGTGATATTGACGCTGTAAAGGCTAAGGCGATCATAGATCAGTCGGTGATGAACGGCTGGAAGGGACTCTTCGGCTTAGATGATCGCAAGAGGCATGAACCGAGAGCACCGGCAAAGAACAAATTCAATGATTTTCCTCAGCGGACTTATGACTTTAACGATCTCGAACGGCAACTTTTCGAGAGAATGCATGGAGGTTAGGCATGGCAAGATATGACATATCAGGGATGCCGCAAAAGCTCAAGAGAGAACGGCTTAAAAGAAGGCTCACCTTGACAAGGGCGGCAGCCCTGAGCGGGCTATCTTATTCATCTATCGACAAGGTTGAAAATGGGATAACAATGCCCAGATTAATAACGCTGCTTTCTCTGCTCGAGGCTTACGGGCTCACTTTTGAGGATGTTGCAGAAAGGATGGATCATGAAGAGACTAATAATCTTAGCGCTGATAATAGCGATGATGATAAGCGGCTGCGCAGCAGCAGAAACACAGACGAGCAGTTCAGAGACTATTTCGGACACGCAGAGTTTGCCGTCAGAAGAGCCTGAACCAACAGAGACAGAGACGCTGGAGGCATTCGACAAAATATACGATGCGAAGCGGGAACTGGCTCTCCGTGGCGATCTGAGGGCACAAGAGGAGCCTGAGACGGAGTCTCCGACTGAAGCTTCACAGGTAAGCACGCAAGCATACGTGCAGCCTGAGACGATGCAGCCTATTGAGACGCAGCCGGCAACCGAGGAGGTTGTAGAAACGGTTGCCCAGACAGAGCCGCAGACGGAGTTAATGACAGAAACCGAACATATAACCGAGAAATTTGCGAAAATTCTGCAGGAATCGACAGAATATGTTGAGATCGAGACTGCAACCGAAGACGAAACGGAACCGGTCGAGACAGAAACGCAGCCGCAGTCGGAAGTGATCTACACTGCCGCGTACTTCAAGCAGGCAGGCGTTCTAAACTGGGGCGGATCCAAATGGACATGGTATACGCAGCGGATTCTGCCGGGAGAAGGACTCTGGATCCCTGGACGGCACCTTGATGAGAACGGATATGTTTGCGATGAAAACGGTTACATCTGCTGCGCCGCGGATCTGAGCTACATTCCGAGGTACACAGTCATCGAAACTCCGCTCGGCAAGCTCGGGAAGATATATGACACAGGTTGCGCTTATGGAGTTATTGATGTCTATACCGACTGGTAAATGAAACATCTGCGGTGGTGGAAAAGGTAGACACTTGGCAAGGTCAATGGACTGCACGTTGGTCGCATAGTCAAGAGCAGACGCAGGAAAGATGCTCATGCAAGGTGCAAATCCTTGTCCGCAGAAATATATCGAACATACAGGAGGTATCAAATGTCGGAGAATAAAGAAATCATACGTCAGGCGTATATCGACACGCTAAAAGACCTTTTCGGGAAATGGCAGGAGTTGAAAGTGCGGTCTGTGCAATCATGCGCTATTGACGATAATGGAGAATTATGCCTTATAAACAACAATGTAAATGTTTTTGAGATAAACAATGCGTATGCGGAGTTTGTTAAAGCATACGATGCATTTCAGGAATGGAGGCGAGCAGGATGAAAAAACGCGACTGGATAAAAGTTATTATCAAACGGCCGGACGAACAGTACGGACACGTTGCTAACATTCGTAACACACTTGAGAGCCTTCAGAAGAATGTCAGCGGATATATTGAAGCTGTAAACATCTGCGAAGATATTGCGGTAATCTGCAATGAGGAGGGGAGACTTTTCGGCCTTCCAGGGAACTGCACACTCTGTGGTGTTCCATTCGTAGGAGACATCATCTTTGTGGGTGTTAAGGGTGAAGAATTTACGGATTTCCCCCTCAGCAGAAAAGATTTTATTAAGACATTCTTCGAGGGATACAGATCATGAAATGAGAGGTGCGATATGACACTGGAAGAACTAAAAGCGGAAGCTAAAAGGCAAGGCTATAGTCTGATCAAATACAATCCGCTACCCAAGATGATTCCATGCGTTTGCGGCAATAATAAGAGATACCGCAGATGGAGAAATACAGATGGCGATGAAAGCGTATCTATAGTGTGTACCAAGTGCGGACGGGAGATAGAAGGATGGTCTGAGCGTGAAACCCGGATCAGATGGAATAAGGCGATGAGCATATGAATGCGCCTTGCAAAACCTGCTCAAAACGAGGATGCGGGAGCTACCACGATCAATGTGTATTGTATCAGAATTATCTAAAGCAGAACCTAAGGATATATGACCGAAGGCAAAGAGAAGGAATGGAGCTGAGCGATCGCATATATCGAATAACAAAGAAACGAAGAACGAGCAGAAAGAAGCAATAGGAGAATTCAGGGAGAAACCGCAATGCTGCCATAATAAATCCCTCTTGGATGAATATTTGTTATTATGCGGTTTGGAGCGGGCGGGCGAAAAGAAAGGAGTAAGCGATGAACAAAGTAATACTTATAGGCAGGTTAACTAAGGATCCTGACATTAGAGTGACGCCGGGAGACCAGGGCACGAAGATAGCCAGGTACACACTGGCGGTAGACAGGCGGTTCAAAAAAGAAGGGCAGCAGGAAGCAGACTTCATCGGCTGTGTAGCCTTCGGGAAGCTGGCTGACATAGCAGACAAGTGGTATAAGAAGGGCACTAAGATATCGATAGTCGGCAGGATCCAGACCGGCAGCTATACGAAGCAGGACGGTACAAAGGTATATACGACCGATGTCGTTATCGAGGAGCAGGAGTTTGCGGAGAGCAGGAAGGAAGCCGAGGCAGCACAGACTCAGGCACAGCCGGCACAGGTAGATGCAGAAGGGTTCATGTCTATTCCTGAGGGCATAGATGATGAGCTTCCGTTTTCGGATTAAGGAGGTAGGCACATGCTTCATGAGATAAAGTTAAGTGATATCAAGCAACCGTATGGTAGCATCAAAGCATTATATCTTTTAAGCCATAATGAGGGCTCACAGCTTCTGGAACCTGTTGAGCCTGAGAAATTCAGGATCCTTATAGATACCGTGGAAGAAGAACCGAAAGAAGAGACGGTTACTGAGGAACAGCCTTCGGAAGAGCTGGCCGAACCGGTAGCAGATGAAAAGGCATGGCCGCCCAAAGTGGATGAAGCTCCTGTAGAGCCGGAAGAGGAGAAGCCGAAGAAGGCAGCCAAAAGAGCGACACAGAAGAAACCGGTCGATGCAGGCAAGGTCATCGCGCTCAGGAATGCCGGCTGGAGCTACAAAGAGATAGGAGAAGAAATGGGTATATCGCTTGAAGGAGCACGCCAGGTGTATTTAAGAGCGATGGACCTGAAGGAGAAGAAGGAGTAAGAGATCATGCCTAATATAAGAACACTCAACCCAAAAAAATACAGCATATCCAAGCATCGCTTTCGGGAAGTGTATCATTTTGCTATGCAGTATAATGAGTGGAAGGCAGAAATCATTAAGCTGATGGGCTCTAAAGCATTTGTTTTATCCGATATGCCAAAGGCACATAGTACAGTAAGTCCCACGGAAGAAGCCGCGGTCAGAATCCATGACCTTCATGACAAATGCAGGGTGATAGAAGAGACTGCGTATGAAGTCGGGGACGGACTATCAGAGTATTTACTTAAAGCAGTAACCAATGAGGGGTATACATATAACTACCTTCGGATGAGGCACAGGATACCTTGCGGACGCAATGTGTTTTACCGTATCCGGAGAGAGTTTTATTATCAACTCAGCAAAAAAATAAAATAGGGGAAATTTAGGACATTTTTTGTGATATTTTAATAGCATGAAAAATGTGGAAGAGGCTGTTACGACTTTCTTCATAGATTATTTCCTTTCGGGAAGGGGCCCATATGATCGGGCCCCTTTTGCGTGGAAGAAAGAGGCTAATATGGAACTGATCGATATCTCGGAAGAGCTTGAAGAGCTCGGGACAAAGATGATAAGAGAGCATGAGGATCTTAACTGGATAGCAGGAGCAGGCATAGACATCGGGTACCAGTATTCGAGCAAACCGAAGACCAGCAATGGCAAGATCGTATATGCGGACTGCTACAAGGTGCCGGATAGGTTAAAAGCGTATGTGCAGCACAACTTTATCATAACATTCTATGAGCCGAACACTGCATCGCTTAGAGATGATCAGAAAGAGATCCTGATGTACCATGAGCTTCTTCATGTAGGAATGAAAGAGACGAAGGAAGGACCGAAATATCATATAGTTCATCATGATATCGAGGACTTCGAGAGAGTCATAAAACAGTATGGAGTAGACTGGGCAAGGTGAGGATATGGCAGGTGGAAGACCGACGAGAATAACTAAAGACGTACTTCGAAAACTCGAAGAGGCTTTTATAAAAGGCCTTAATGACCGGGAAGCCTGTCTTTATGCGGATATTTGGCCGTCTACCCTTTATGATTATTGCCGGGCAAATCCTAAGTTTTCGGAGCGAAAAGAGCTGCTTAAAGAGCAGCCGAAAATGAGGGCGAAACTTAACGTATCCGACCGCATAGATAAGCACGATATATACATATCCACATGGTACTTGGAGCGGAAAGCAAAGGATGAGTTCTCGGCGAAGCATGAGATAGATGTGCAGGGCGAGATCAACAATCCTTTTGCCGGCATGAGTGCCGAGGATCTGAAGAAGCTGATACATGATGATTGACAGAAAGCTCGTAGAGCTTGGAGCGAAGGCAGAGCTGTGCAGAAGAGACTTTTTTGAGTATTGCCACTTCACTGCTCCGGACTTCTATAAAAGAGACAGAAGATATCTGATCGAGATGTGTGAAGAGCTGCAGGCATTCCTTACATCAGATGAGGATGTGCTTATCATAAACGCGCCACCGAGACATGGAAAGAGCAGGACGATAGGCAAGTTCGAAGAATGGGCACTCGGGAAAGACAGAAAACTAAAGATAATGACCGGATCATACAATGAGACGCTCAGCACCACATTCAGCAAAAATGTAAGAGGGACGATCCAGGAAGCCAAAGGCGACAAGTACCGTCTGGTCTACAGCGATATCTTCCCGATGACCAGGATAAAGCGCGGAGATGCAGCCATGAACCTTTGGAGCTTGGAAGGCGGATACAATAATTTCCTTGCCACTTCTCCCACCGGAACGGCCACAGGCTTCGGCGCAGATCTCCTGGTGATCGATGACCTGATCAAGTCGGCGGAAGAAGCCAACAATGCCAGGGTGCTTGATGCGCATTGGGATTGGTTTACCAACACGATGCTTTCCAGATTGGAAGAAGGCGGGAAGATTATAATCATTATGACCAGGTGGCATAGTAAAGACCTTGCAGGAAGAGCCCTGCAGTACTACAAGGAAGCAGGAGCAAAGATCAGGCATATCTCCTACAAGGCCATGAGCGAGGACGGAGAGATGCTGTGTCCGGAGATCCTGTCAAAAGAAAGCTATCAGAACAAGATAAAGGCTATGGGAGCAGACATTGCAGCAGCGAACTACAACCAGGAACCTATAGATATAAAGGGAAGGCTTTACACAAGCTTTAAGACTTATGAGGACGTGCCGAGAGATGAGAACGGCAACGTCCTTTTTGAATGCATTAAGAATTACACAGATACGGCAGATACAGGAGAGGATTACCTGTGCAGCATCAATTACGGTGTTTACCGTGGAGAGGCATATATCCTGGACGTGCTGTATACGCAGGAAGGCATGGAGATAACAGAACCGAAGACGGCGATGCTGCTGCATAACGGCAAGGTGAATGTTGCAGACATAGAGAGCAACTCCGGAGGTCGTGGGTTCGCCAGGAATGTAGAGACAATACTCTGGGAAAAGCATCACAGTAATAGGACAGTGATAAGCCCGTTCTACCAGTCGAAGAACAAAGACTCGAGGATCCTCAGCAACAGCACGTGGGTGATGCAGCACATATACTTCCCGGTGAACTGGAAAGACAGATGGCCGGAGTATTACCAGGCTATGTATGAATACCAGAGAGCCGGCAAGAATGCTCATGATGATGCGCCTGACGCGACTACAGGTGTGGCTGAGAAGGCTCAGAGCGGGAACCGGTTCGGGTTTGATTAGGAGTGAAAACAGATGTTTTACGATTTTAATGTCATGAACAATATAAGAGAGATCATAGCAGAGGGAGCGAGAGCGGCCATGAGCGAGACACAGTTCATTGCTTATGAGATCAAGCGTTGGAAGAACAGCCCGTTGAGAAAGCTTATGCTTGATGCCGAGAGATATTATGCCGGCGATCATGACATTTTAATGGCTGAGAGACAGGTGATCGGGGAAGACGGAATGCTTAAGACCGTGGAGAACCTGCCGAACAACCATGTTATAGACAACCAGTACAAGAAGATGGTCAAGCAGAAGACCAATTACCTGCTCGGTAAACCGATCACATACAGGTCTGATAATGATGCGTATGCCGATGCGGTCACTAAGCTTCTGGGAAGACAGTTCATGCGGACCATTAAGAACATGGGTCGAGACTCGATCAATGACGGAATCGCCTGGCTGTATCCATATTACAACGAAGCCGGAGAGCTTGAGTTCAAGCGGTTTAAGGGATATGAGATGATCCCGGAGTGGCAGGATATTGAGCATACCAAGTTTGACTTCGTGATCAGGCTATATCAGGTGATCGAGTATGAGGGAGCTAATCCTAAGATAACCGAAAAGGTCGAAGTCTACAAAATGGACGGCGTCTACAACTACACGGTCAATTCTGCCGGAGACATAGTTCCGGATCAGGAGCCGTTCCATCCTTATATCGAAGTAGACGATACGGCATACCAGTGGGACAGGATCCCGCTTATTCCGTTTAAGTATAACGATGATGAGCTTCCGCTGATCAAAGGGCTTAAGTCGCTGCAGGACGGCATAAACAAGATCTTATCCACGTTCGAGAACAACATGGAAGAGGATGCCAGGAACACTATTTTGGTGCTTGTCAATTATGACGGACAGAACCTCGGAGAGTTCAGACGTAACCTGGCACAATTTGGGGCTGTAAAGATCAAGACGACTGACGGTGTAGCCGGAGATGTAAGGACGCTGCAGATCCAGGTGAACGCAGAGAACTATAAGGCGATCCTGGAAGTCTTCAAGAAGGCAATTATTGAGAACGCAATGGGCTATGATGCTAAGGATGATCGCCTGGGAAGCAATGCTAATCAGATGAACATTCAGTCCATGTACAACGACATTGATCTCGATGCCAACGAGATGGAGACAGAATACCAGGCAGGCTTCGAGCAGCTTATGTGGTTTATCAACTGTCACCTTGCCAATACCGGCCAGGGTGACTTTTTTAATGAGCAGATAGATGTGATCTTCAACAGAGACATGATGATGAATGAGGCTGACATCATTAACAACGCCCGTAACTCTCTGGAGATCCTGAGCAGAGAAACGGTCGTAGCTAATCATCCGTGGGTAACGGACCCGACGGCAGAGCTTGAGAAGATCGAGCAGGAGAAGCAGGATAACATCGAGCAGTACGGGCTGGCATTTGGCGGACGGCAGGATGAGGAAAGCGAAGAAGACGAAGAAGACGAGGAGTAATAATTCATGGCAACTGAAAAGCAGCTTCGGGACAACAGTGAATATTGGAAGAAGCGTTTTCAGCTGCTCGAAGAGAGAAACCACGATAAGGCCGATAAGCTCTCCGAGAAGCTCAGGAAAGAATATGCGAAGGCTGAGAAGGAGATCGAGAAGCTCACTTATGAGTGGTACGGCCGCATAGCAGCCAATAACGAAGTCTCGATGGACGAAGCAAGGAAGCTTCTGAAAGGAGCAGAGCTTTCCGAGTTTAAGTGGACTGTAGACCAGTATATAGAAGTCGGATCCAAAGAGAATCTGTCCCCGGAATGGATTAAGCAGCTTGAGAACGCATCGGCAAGAGCACATATCTCACGCCTCGATGCCCAGAAAGTGTATCTACGGAATACGGTAGAGAACTTATACGGTAAGGAAGAACAGCTTGTTAAATCAGGTCTTATGGAGACCTACGAAGACAATCTGTATCGCACTGCCTTCGAAATCGAGAAGGGTTGCGGGGTAGGCGTTAACTTCGCAAAGGCTGATACGAGACGCATAGAAGCGGTTATCAACAGACCGTGGGCTCAGGACGCAGAAACCTTCTCTGACAGGATCTGGGACAGCAAGGCTGCGTTGGCTACCGAGCTTGAGACGCAGCTCATGCAGAATGTCATGCTCGGACGCAGCAATGAAGAAGCTGTAAAGGCTATCGAGAAACGCTTCGGAGTTTCATATAGGCAGGCGGACAGGCTTATAAGGACCGAGACTGCAGCTATCGCATCACAGGCGCAGCAGGAAGCATTTAAAGAGCTCGATGTAGAAAAGTATGAGATCGTAGCCACACTCGATAATCGGACGTCTGAGATATGCCAGGAAATGGACGGTAAAGTTTTTGATATGAAGGATTATGAGGTCGGGACGACTGCTCCGCCATTTCATCCTAATTGCCGAAGCTGCACTGTTCCATACATAGATGATGACTTCGGAGAGACGATCCAGAGGGTGGCGAGGGATGAGAATGGCGAAAGAGAAATGCTGTCTGAAAACTTAAATTATAGGGAATGGAAAACAAGATTCCTTCGACAAATGATTGAATCAGATTACAATAGAATTGATTGGCCGAGAAAAGGCATCCCGCTTAGTATAGATGAGATAACTCAGATAAAGGAATATGCAAAGAATAAAAGGATAATTATACAAGGTATAAAACACTTTGATGGAGATAGAGAAGAACTAAAAAGAACCATAGATACTTTGAGCGAATTGGCAGATATTTATCCTGAAGTCAGGGAAGGAAAACATAATTTAAGATTGGAGTTTTCCAGCTTGTTTGCCAGTAATGATTTTGGAGCTACAGACCAGATGGTTATCGTACTTAATATTAACCCATATAGGGACATTAAATTGTTTGAGTCAGAAGTAAAAAAACTGGCAGAGATACATTACTTTACAAGAGGCACAACATATCATGATATTGTAGTACATGAATTTGGGCATGTAATAGCTAATAAATACAATATAAACTGTATAGAAATAGCGGAAAAGATCCTGGGAGAAAAAAACTTCCTAAATAGAAAAGAATTACTCGACGAAATAAAGAGGATTCTTTCTACTTATGGAGGGTCTCGAGCGGATGGCAGTGAGATTATATCAGAATGCTTTTCTTCTGTTTATGGAAGCAACCCAATTCCTGGAGATTTTGAGTTGAGATTTATTGAAGAATGTGATATAATTATCAAAAATAAAAAGGAAGGAGTTCAGAAACAATGATTGCTTGTCCAGAGGCTTTAATATGGCTTGAAAATGATGAAGCATGGGATATCGATTCTAAAGGGAATTTTGTATTGACCGATAAGGCTACAAAAGAAGATGTAAAGAGCTTCAACCTTTATAAAAGGACCTTCTTTAGGAAGCATAGGTCTGCATATTAGATTATTACAAATACTGCATAGTGAACTGTTATAAAGCATCGGGCCTCCGGTGCTTTTTTCATGAGGATCTATCATGGATAAAGACGATTATTTTGTTATCATGTATCGTATACTGGCGTATCTGTACGCATGCTTAAGGACATTAAAAGAAACGATACCTGGGATATGAAAACTGATACTTAGAAGCAAAAATAATACGTGACAATGCTCCGTGGTAATGCTATATTATCCTTATCAGGTATCTAATTTTAGATAGTATTACACGAGGGAGATGAGAATATGCTTAAGGCGGCTGATGTAGCAAAAGTTCTGATATCCATGTTTCAGCTCGATGAGGATGGTATAAGCAATCTTAAGCTTCAGAAACTTTTGTATTATACACAAGGGTTTTCTTACCAGAGATTGAATCGCCCGTTATTTAATGATGATTTTGAAGCTTGGGCATATGGCCCTGTTATTAGAGAAGTATACAACACATACAAATGCTGCGGCCAAAACCCTATATTATCAGATGATGGGGATAGTATTAGCGTTGACGAGCAAGAATTGGAGCTTTTACTGGATGTATCAAGAGAGTATGGTAAGTATACAGGAACAACACTTTCTAATATGACTCATATGGCAGGAGGTCTGTGGAGGAAAACATATGAAAAAGACAAGAATAACATAATTAGTAAGGAGCTTATAAAAGAAGAATTTCAGAATCATACTCCTCAGTTAAAAAAGAACGAAGCTCTATATAGGCTTAGTGACGAAGACTTCGTGGGATATAGGGACGACGATGGCTTTATGGTTCTACCGAAGGAGTGGGATGATGAAGTACAGGAAGTATGATTTATATTGGGCAGAAGTAAAGTTTGAGTATAGTAATGAAATTAAAAAGCGCCCTGTTGTCATTATAAATCAAACTACCGCAGCTATTATATCCCTGAAGGTAACCAGTGTTGGCAGAGGAGATACAATAGATGAAATGCCAATAACTGATTGGAAAGAAGCAGGATTGGCGAAGGCCTCATATATCAGGTTGAGCAAGATGATAAGACTTATCGAATCTGATATGAGAGAAAAGATAGGGACCTTGACCTTTAAAGACATTAAGAGGTTAGACTTAAGGATAGCCTCAAGATAATAAAGTGTAGTATTTTAAGCATCGCTTCGGCGGTGCTTTTATTATGCCCTGCCGTAAGGCGATAAAAGACGGGACATCAGGTAATCCGAGTGGTGCGACCACGAGAAAAAGCGAAGATGAAAGGATGGGAAAGAACATGCAGAGAAACTTTTTAGAAGGCAAAGGACTGAACAAAGAGCTTATTGATGAGATCCTCGATGAGAACAGCAAGGACATCGGGAAAGCCAAAGGAGACCTGGATAACATCAAGAAACAGCTTGACCAGGCTAAGCAGGATATTGCTGACCGTGACAAACAGCTCAATGATCTTAAAAGCAAGACCGGAGACAATGACGAGCTGAAAAAGCAGATCGAGAAGCTTCAGGCTGACAACAAAGCGGCTAAGGAAGCTCACGAAGCAGAGATCAAAGCACTAAAGGTAAGTGCAGCAGTCGAGGCGGCACTCACAGCTTCGAAGGCAAAGAACAACACGGCTGTTAAGGCTCTGCTCGCAGATCTCGACAAAGCAGAGCTTATGGAAGACGGAACGGTCAAAGGATTGTCAGATCAGATCAAGAAGCTCAAAGAGTCCGAAGATACGAAGTTTTTATTTGCAGAAGATAAGCCGGCAGGCTTCAAAGGAATGAAGCCGGGAGAGGCTAAAGACGGTCTTCCGGGTAATTCCGGATCGGGGACAGTGTCCCTCAGAGACGCCATAGCTAATGCTATCGGCGGAAATAAATAAAATGAAAGGCAGGAAATTATAATGGCAGTTACATTAGCAGAAGCTAAAAAGAATGTACAGGATGATCTCCAGATGGGTATCATCGACGAGTTCCAGAAGAGCAGCTGGCTCTTCGATCACCTCACCTTCGATGACTGTGTGTCTCCGACAGGTGGCGGCGCAACACTTACATATGCGTATACCAGGCTTCTTACGCAGCCGACAGCTGCTTTCAGAGCAGTAAACAATGAGTATACGGACGCAGAGGTAACAAGGCAGAGATACACTGCAGATCTTAAGATCTTCGGTGGATCGTTCGCAATTGACCGAGTTATCTCGAATATGGGCGGTATCATTAACGAGGTTACTCTTCAGTCCCAGCAGAAGGCAAAGGCTGCAGCAGCACTCTTCAATGACACCGTTATTAACGGCGACAGCGCTACAGATACCAATGCATTTGACGGCCTCGAAAAGGCTGTTACAGGATCCTCTACGGAGTACATCCCGAGCGCAGCTATCGACCTCAGCACCAGCGCAGCCGTAACATCCAACTACATGGCTTTCCTCGATCAGCTCGATGAGTTTCTTATGGGTCTTGATGGCACACCGTCATTCATAGGTGGCAATACAAAGCTTATCGCTAAGATCAGAGCATGCGCAAGACGTGCAGGCATGTACCAGGTAACAAAGAACGACTTTGGTCAGCAGATCGAGCAGTATGCGAACATTCCGCTTGTTGACTTCGGCGCAAAGGCAGGCTCTAACAATCCGGTCGTACCGATCAGCGCAGACTCAGGCACAGCCGGCGAGACCTCTCTCTATGCAGCTCGCCTCGGTCTTGACGGTTTCCATGCTGTATCGATGGCAGGCGTTGCTCCGGTCCAGATCTGGCTTCCGGACTACAAGACAGCAGGTGCTGTTAAGCGCGGCGAGGTAGAAATGGTAGCGGCTGTTGTACTTAAGGCTACAAAGGCTGCAGGTATCATGCGTAAGATCAAAGTACAGTAAGGAGTGAGACCGTATGGCAAAGATATATGCTCCTAATAAGGAATTCAGCGGGATATCTGCTTCCGTACAGTTTTCGAACGGAGTGGGTGAGACATCCGACAAGCATCTGATAGCATGGTTCAAAGAACACGGCTATGATGTGAAAGAGGATAAGAAGCCTGCGAAAAAGAAAGCGTGATCGTATGGGAGAATACAGAGATCTGCTTGAGATATTAGAAACATATGACGACAGCTATAGCGAGCAGCTCTATTATGACGTACTTAAGGAACTTGATTCTTTCGGGGAACAGGTATCCATAGATGATCTTTATCTTCTGTATATCAGCAAGCAGAATGCAAGGGAATACATCCTGAATAACTGCAATCTGAGTGCTGTTCCGGAAGGGCTGTATTACACCTACGTAAATATGATATGCGGCAGATTCCTAAAGATGCTTAAAGATGCGGGGAGGTTAGACGGTTCGTTTGATCTCTCCGCAGCTATTTCAAGCATTCAGGAAGGAGACACGCAGGTGTCATTTGCAGTAGGGCAGGGCAGTACTACTCCGGAGCAGAGATTTGATGGTCTCCTTGATTATCTTATACATGGCAGGGATGGTGATCTAACATGTTACAGACGGCTGAAATGGTAAAACACGCGATGCATAAGCTGTATATTGGAAGATGCACCGTGAAGTGCGCTGAAAAGAGCCTGAAGGCGAATAAGTCTACACAGATCACATGGTTAACCAAGTATGAGTGTGTGCCTTGCAGGTTGTCTTTTGAGAGCCGCCAGGCAGTATATGAGAAGGGCCTCGGATTTGAAGCGGATAAACAGGCGGTAGTATTCCTGGACAGATGTCTTGAGATCCCTCCGGGATCGCGTCTTATCATCACACAGAACTGCAGGACCGATACTTATACCATAAGCGGTAAGATATCACTCTATCCTTCGCATCAGGAGATCCCTGTAGAGCTTTTAAAGGAGATGGCATAGAATGGACAACATCAATATGACTGATCTTATAAAACTCAGGGACGGTCTTGGCAAGCTCATCGGGAAAGAAAAGGATATCGCAGAAGGCGCATGTAAAGAGGGGGCGCGGCAGCTTCTGGGCCGGACGATTAAAAGGACTCCCGTGAATAAAGGGCAGCTGAGGCGGGGCTGGACAACTACAAAGCCTGTAAGAACCGGCACAGGCGTAACGATTGAGATGATCAACAACGTTAATTATGCGCCATATGTAGAGTACGGTCACAGGCAGCAGCCGGGAAGGTACGTGCCTGCGATAGGTAAACGGCTTAAGAAGAGCTGGGTGCCCGGGCAGTTCATGATGACGAGATCCGCAGAAGAGGTTGAGAAGATAATGCCTCAGATATGTGATAAGCATATAACAAAGGCACTGAAGGAGGCTGGGTTATGATCAAGAATATCATAGACGGTATATCAGAAAGACTATACGACACATTCGGAAGTGGTTATGAGATCTATACGGAAGTTACGGAGCAGGGTGTTACAGAGCCCTGCTTTATGATTACTCTGATTTCACCTTCCGGATCCAGAATGCTTTCGGACCGCGTCAAACGTGAGAACTTGTTCTGCATCCAGTATCTTCCTGGTGACGGAGACAAGCTCGAAGAGATCAATGATATGATAGATGATCTCTACTGGGCGTTGGATACGATCGATACTATTGATGATGATGGTAATGATGTGATCGTAAGAGGGACGGACATGTACAGCGAGATCACCGATCAGGTCCTCAGCTTCTTCGTTCATTATGATTACTTCGAGATAAGGACGCATGATAAGGACCTTATGGAAGAGATCTCGGGAGAGATAGAGGCTATGGGCTATAGCAAATATACAGAAACAGATAATTAAAGACTCGGCGCGGTGGAAACGGCCGCGTCCGGGATAGCATAAACGAAAGGCAGGTAAATAAAATGGCTTTTGGTGGTGGCACATGGACAGCACAGAACAAAGTGCTTCCGGGCAGTTATATTAACTTTGTCGCTGCATCGAGAGCAGGTGCCGGTACCGGAGAGAGAGGTATAGTAACTGTACCGATGTCGATCGGCTGGGGACCTGCGGGGAAAGTTATTGAGATCACACAGGCAGAGGCTTCCAAAACTGTATTTGAGAAGCTTGGCTATCCGCTTGGTGCTGAAGCGCTTAAGTGGCTCAGGGAACTTCTCCTCCATGCAGAAACGGTACTCCTTTACAGAGTAGATAGTGGAGACAAGGCAGACAATACCTATGCAGAAGCTCTTTATGCAGGAGCTCGCGGTAACGATATTGGTATTGCTATCATCGCAGATGCAGACAGAGAAGGCTACTTCGATGTTGTAACATATGTAGAGAACACAGAAGTTGATCGTCAGTCTGTAAATGCCGTATCAGCACTGACGGCAAATGAATGGGTTACATTCAAGACATTCACACTTGAGGCGGTAACCAAGACACCGCTTACAGGCGGCACCAACACAGCAGCAGATCTGACAGCTTACCAGGCATATCTTGATGCAATGGAAAGCTACAGCTTCAATATCATGGCTGCTCCGGTAACTGATAGCTCACTCAAGGCACTCTTCACAAACTATGTAAAGAGGATGCGCGACGAGGAAGGTATCAAGTTCCAGGTTGTGCTTTACAACTATGCAGCAGCCGATTATGAAGGTGTCATCTCGGTATGTAATGCTGATACAGACGGCAACGGCACACTCATTTACTGGGTAGCCGGTGCAGAGGCAGGCTGTGAACTCTCTTCCAGCTGCATGAATATGCTTTATGACGGAGAGTATGACATCAATGCTAACATGACGCAGGCGCAGCTTGAGTCTGCTTCACAGTCCGGTCAGATCGTATTCCACAGAGTAGGAAGTGAGATCAGAGTGCTTTACGATGTAAATACTCTTAAGACCTATACTCAGGGCAAGGACGATCAGTTCAGCGAGAACCAGACGATCAGGGTCATCGATCAGATTGCAAATGACATCGCAGCGATCTTTAACACCAAGTATATTGGTAAGATCCCGAATGACGAATCCGGCAGAGCTTCCCTCTGGAATGATATCGTGGAGCATCATTATGCGCTTGAGACAGCCGGAGCGATCTCCGACTTTGACGAGGCTGCAGTTGAGGTAGAAGCCGGTGAAAAGAAGGGTGCTGTCGTTGTAACAGACGTGATCACGATCATCGGAGCTATGACACAGCTCTACATGACAGTAACAGTAGGATAAGGAGGGGCAAGTAGAATGGCAGGTAAAGTAATGAAGGCTCAGGACGCCATTAACGGTGCTCTGGCCGAATGCTACGTAACTATCGGGACCAACAGATACAACTTCATGCAGCTCATTAAGTTCGAGGCAAAGGTTGATAAGACTAAGAGCGAAGTGCCTATCCTCGGCAAAACCGGCAAAGGCAACAAGTCCAACGGCTGGAAGGGAACCTTCACCGGGACAGCGCACTACAATCAGTCGATCATGAGAAAGCTCCTTCTTGAGTACATGAAGACAGGCCTTGATACATACTTTGATATCCAGGTTACCAACAACGATCCGGCAAGTGCTGCAGGCAAGCAGACAGTGATCTTCACCGGCTGCAATCTTGACGGAGGTACACTTGCGAAGTTCGATGTTGATGCAGAATACCTCGACGAGGAAGTATCAGGTACCTTCGAAGATGCCCGCATGAAGGACAGCTTCAAGGTTTTAAGCGGTATGAAATGATTAAGACAATCGGCGGACAGCTAACGGTATGACCGGACAGGCGGTGCCTCCTACGCTTGCTGTCCGTATCAGGAAGGCATAGGAGGCTTAAGACATAAGGAGGCAATATATGTCAGGATTAAGAGCATTTTTCAAGGAAAACAAGGCAGAAAAGAAGACAGTTCAGTACGCAGCCACCAAGTCATTAAAAGACGAGAACGGCAATCCGCTGTTATGGACATTGCGTCCGCTCACTACAAAGGAGACAGAGGCGATAAGGGAAGACTGCACACGTGAGGTTCCGATAACCGGCAGACCGCATCAGACAAGACTGAAGCTTGACACGAGCAAGTACATAACTTCATTGATCGTCGCATCGATCGAAGAACCTAATCTGTATGACGCGGATCTTCTTGACAGCTACGGCTGCATGAAACCGGAAGATCTCATCAAAGAGATGATAGATGATCCCGGTGAATGGAACGCTCTTACCGAGTTTATTAATGAGCTCAACCACTTTTCGAGTCTTGAAGACAAGGTGGATGAAGTAAAAAACTGATTAAGGAAGGCGATGCTGACGCTAACTATGCGGCGTACTGCCTGCATGAACTGCATATGCTGCCTTCTGAGTATTTATCCCTCTCCGATAAAGAGAGGGCTTTTATTATAGCTGCCATTGATATAAGGCAGGAATACCTTAAGAAAGAGACAGCTAAACTAAAGAGGTGATTATTTGGCAAGAAATATATCAACTCAGATGACAATAGTGGACAGGATGTCAGCACCTCTGCAGCGGATCTACAGCTCTGTAAACAACCTGATTGGAGCTATGCAGTCAGCTAATACGGCAAGCGGCGATATGTTTGATATCGGAGCGATCAACAATGGCGGTGAAGCTATTAGAGACGCAGCCGAAGCAACGGATCAGATGCGGACAGAGATGGAAGAAGCGTCTAATGCCGGGACTCAGATGACCAATAACATGAACCAGCAGAAGACGGCAGCCGAGAAGCTGACAACAGCGATCAAAGGGATTGCAGCCGCATATCTGGGAGTTCGAGGCATAAGGGCCTTTACAGGGTTCCTGCAGGACAGCTTCAGTTTGTATGAGACTCAGACAAAGGCAGAGACGCAGCTCAAGCTGGTCCTTTCGAACATGGTCGAGGATTATGACTCAGCATATAATGCCATCAATGCGAAGGCTAAGCAGATTCAGGCGGCAGGAATGTACGGCGATGAGGCTATGCTCGCGGGAGCAGGTGAACTCGCTACATATTTCACGGATCCTAAAGCTATCGTCTCCATGATGGATACTCTCGCAAACTATGCCGCAGGCATGTCGCTCGGTGGAGAAGTAGATGCCACGTCTATGGTAGATTATGCTACGGGTATAGGCAAGATGATGTCCGGGGCATATGACGCCATGACAAAGAAAGGCTTCGAAGTCACTGATCAGCAGAAAGCAATCATCGAAGGGACAGCCACTCAGGCGCAGATCGTCGATGAGCTCGGAGAAGAGTATATTAACTGCAGCCGTGACATGCAGGCTGCAGCCACGATAAATAACATCATCGAAGAGTCATGGTCCGGGCTTTATGCGACAATGAGCAAGACGCCTTCCGGGCAGATAGCAGCGTTCAGGAACCAGTGGGGAGATATGAAGGAAACGATAGGCTCTCAACTGGCACCGGTCGTATCCCGCTTTCTTACAAATCTTGAAGCGCATATTCCTCAAATAGGCAATATGCTCAGCGGTATCGTTAATGTGCTTTCGAGCATAATCATGGGAGCGTTGACGGTATTCGAGTTTATAAGTGACAACTGGTCAATTATAGCACCGATCATCCTGGGAATAGTGGCCGCATTAGCAATATGGACGCTGCAGCAACATCTGCATGAAGTAGCGATAAAAAGGGCAACAATGGCTCAGCTGAAATTGAATGCTGCTATGTCTCCGGTTCTGCTAATACTAACTATTATTATAGCTATTGTTGCGGCAGTATATGCAGTAGCCTCGGCAATAGCCAAGCTGACAGGAGTCGCAAGCACTGGTTTTGGAGTGATAACCGGGGCAATAAACGTGGTAATTCAATTTTTTAAGAATCTGGGATTAACGGTAGCAAACATAGCTCTGGCGATGTGGGGGGCATTAGGTGCCGTAGGTTGGAATATCAAAGAGGTGTTTATCGGAGCGCTAAATTATGTTCAGGCGGGCTTCTGGGACTTTCTTGGCACTGTTACATATGTTTTGGCACAGATCATGTGGGCATTGGATAAGATACCATTCGTTGATCTGGACTGGGAAGGTATGGAAGACACATCTGCTAATTTCCATGCTAAAGCACAACAGCTCAGAGATGACAGCTTTAACTTTAAAGACGTAGGAGATGCATTTAGTGAAGGGTTGAATACCTTTGATACATTTTCAGACGGATGGGCCGGAGATGCATTTGAAGCAGGGGCTTCTTGGGGTGACGGCGTAGCAGCTGGTATAGAGGATGCTTTAGGGTGGTCATCAGGATCTGCAGAAGTGGATCTTGGAGACACCAATCTTCTGGATAGTGGATATGATTATGAGGACACTGTCAACAATATGGGAGATGATCTTTCTGATATATCAACCAGCAACAAGGCCATAGCCGACAGCGTATCAAGAACTTCGGAAGAGCTGAAATACCTGAGAGAGATTGCAGAGCGGCAGGCTATAAACCAGTTTACAACGGCTGAGATTAAAATCGATATGTCCGGAATGCAGAATAAGATATCAAGCGATTATGATGTCGAAGAAATCGGAAATCAGCTTGCAGCAACTTTACTTTCCGACCTTCAGATGAGCGCGGAAGGGGTGCATGTATAAATGTATAAGATCTATTTAAACAAAATACTGTTTCCGATTGCGCCATCTGAGATCAAGCAGTCGGTAGGGAATAAAAATTCTACGATAACGCTTATTAACGAGGGGGAGGTAAACCTGCTGAAAAGCGCAGGGCTTAAGACGGTAAAGTTTAAGCTGCTTCTCCCTTCTCTTATATATCCTTTCGCGAAATATAAGGACGGCTTTAAGCCGGCGATGTACTATGTAAATCTCCTGGAAAAGTGGAAGAGAGAGAAGACGGTGTTTGTCCTGGCACTCAACAGATCTACCTATGGCGGCACGCAATCAAATGAGAATCTTAGATTAAAGGTAACTTTAGAGGAACTGCATGTGACCGAATCAACAGCTAACGGTATTGACATGGAAGCCGATCTGACGCTTAAAGAGTATCGGACATTTGCCACGAAGGCTTTCAAGGTGTCCAAAACGACAACTACCAATAGCCAGGGCGATAAGTCGAACAAGACAACGGTCCAAGAGACTAAGACCAGAGATGCGAGCGGCAAAGACAAAGCTAAGTCTTATACGATTAAATCAGGTGACACGCTTCCGAGTATCTCACAGACTCAGTTCGGGAATACAGGATATGCATCTGAAATCTATCAAAAGAACAGAACAGTGATAGAGGATGCTGCAGTCAAAAACGGCAGGGCATCTTCCCTTAACGGAACGTATCTTTATGCCGGCACGGTTCTTGATCTTACCGGGATTGGAGGCTGATCATGGGAACATGGGTTTGGCCGGTGCCAAGTTGCACCACGATCAGTTCAGGATTCGGCACAAGAAGCGCACCAACAGCAGGCGCATCCACAAATCACATGGGTATAGATATCCCCGGGGTACGCGGAGCATTTATATATGCAGCAAGACCGGGGAAGGTGACCAGGGTGGCATATAACAGTACCCGGGGAAACTTTCTGGAGATAACTCACGATGGAGGGTATCTCACGAGGTATCAGCACTTGGTGACAGCTCCGGCTGTAGATGTGGATCAGATAGTTGCTGCCGGACAGTTTATAGGGCAGGTCGGATCCTCAGGTGTGGCAACAGGACCGCATTTGCATTTTGAGCTTATGTACGGAGCCTCCTATCTGGATCCGGCAAAATATATTAGCCCTGAGGACACGATCAAGAGTTATCAGTCAAATGTGGTAGGGACAAAGCCAATATCATATTACGGCAGGTCTCATTCAGAGAGCGTTAAAGAGTCCATGACCGGGCTCGACTTCAACGTTCCATATACTCAGAGCATAGTGACCGACAATGGGATCCTTACTACAACCACCTATGGCCCGGCGTCATCCTCTTCGGTAGAGATCACTAAGGTTGTTAACAAGTACAGCCTCGGGAAGACTTCCTCATATAAATACGGCACTGTTCTAAGGGACTATAAATCAGTGGCCAATACCGGAGCAGAGCTTCTGATCATGAACGGAGACACAATCTTCATGCCATGCATCGAAGGCGATTTGAAGTATGAGAGCAAAAGGAAGAACAGTCCGGGCAAAATGACCTTTACAGTTGTTCAGGATAAAGTGCTCAAGGTAGTCGAAGGTAACCCGGTGCGATTCAGATATGATGGAAAGAATGTGTTCTACGGTTATATCTTTGAGAAGAGCAGAAAGAATAAGGACCTGGTAACGATAACTGCGTATGATCAGATCCGATACCTTAAATATAAAGACAGCTTTGCATACTCAAATAAGAAGTACAGCGATCTGCTAAAGATGATATGCAATGCGCATCATCTTGCGATGGGAACTATCTGCGACACGGAATACACACTGGATCCGGAAGTGGCCGAGGATACGCTCCTCGATATCCTCATGAATGCATCGGACTACACTACGCTGAACACCGGCAAGCTGTATGTCTTATATGACGATTTCGGCAAGCTGTGCCTTAAGAATTGCCAGGATATGATGGTAAACATAGTCATCGACGAGGAGAGCGGCGAGAGCTACGAATACACGAGCACGATAGACAAGGATGTTTACAATAAGATTGTTTTAGCAAGGGACAACGATGAGACCGGAGAGCGAGAGCTCTATACCATTACAGCCGAGCAGAACACTGCCGCATGGGGAGAGCTTCAATATTATGAAAGCTCTGACTCAGATCCCGAGACGCTTAAAGCGAAGCTGAAGCAGCTTCTGAAATACTATAACCAGAAACGGCGCAAGCTGACTCTTAAGGGGCTTATTGGTGACACCCGTGTCCGCGGCGGAAGCTATATTATGGTAATGTTTAAGTTTGACGATATCAAGCTTCAGAACTTCATGCTGGTTGAGGAAGTTACGCATAAGTTCAGTAACGGAAGGCACAGCATGGATCTTAAAGTTGTTTCGGGAAGAGGTGATTTTGTTGCATGATCTGAATGCAGTTATTAAGCAGGCGGCACTCGCGGCAGTGAACAACAGCAAACCGATGCAGCTGTATATAGCAACCATTGTAAGCATGGACCCGATAACCGTCAGGATGTCTCAGCAGATAACGATTGATGAGGCATTCCTGATTAAGACACAGACTCTTATGTCATGCAGCGCAGGCGATAAGGTCGTTCTTTTAAGGCAAGCCGGAGGCAGCAGATATGTAGTTGTAGATAAGGTGGTGGAATAATGATACCGGTATATGAGGATATAGTGGAACCAGATTATGATGTCATTACTTATCCGACACGTACATACAAACTGGATACGGACAACTTCAGAATAAGAGGTTATACGGATCGGCTTGAAGCCATGAAGCAGGCGATACTGCTTATGCTTAATACCGAAAGATTCCAATATGCCATCTATTCATGGAATTACGGAGTGGAACTATGGGATCTCTTCGGTGAGCAGGCGAATGCTGCCGCAGCTGAAGCACAGACGGCCATAGAAGAAGCTCTCATGCAGGATGACAGAATCATATCGGTAAGTGGTTTTGAAACCAGTTACAGCAGAGGGAAAGTAACAATGGAATTTACAGTCGAAACCACCGAGGGGACGGCTCATATCGTAAAGGAGGTGGATATAGATGTTTGAAAATATGACACCGGAGAATATCCTTGCGAGACTATTGGAGAACGCTCCGACGGATGTAGACAAGAGAGAAGGATCTATCATATTCGATGCCCTTGCGCCTGCGGCATTTGAACTAAGCCAGCTTTATACAGCGATAGATATGTTCCTGACTGAAAGCAATGCTGCAACGGCATCAAGGCCTTATCTGATACTTAAAGGTTATGAAAGAGGCATCGTGCCGAGAGCAGCCACTTATGCAATAGTGAAGGCCGTACTGCTGCCGCATACACTTGATCTGATCGGGACCAGATACTTATGCGACGGTCTTGCTTATTCAGTTTTGAGCAAGAATGAAGACAACTCATATATGCTTTCATGCGAGACACCGGGGACAGAAGGGAACAGATACACCGGAACACTTGTCCCGATAGAATATGTCGAAGGTCTTACTAGTGCGGAGATTACCGGTCTGGCAATACCTGGCGAAGATGAAGAGGACACGGAAGTTTTCAGAGACCGATATTTTGATACCTTCACTGTAGATGCTTTCGGCGGGAATAAGAGAGACTATATCGACAAGGTCGAGAGCATAGATGGCGTGGGTGCGTGCAGGGTGGTTCCTGTGTGGGACGGCCCGGGGACGGTTAAGGTGATCATCACAGATGGAGACATGGAACCTCCTTCTCAGGACCTTATTGATAACGTACAGGAGATTATAGATCCGGATCAGGAAGGCAACGGTACCGGCTGGGCTCCTATAGGGCATGTGGTAACAGTGGCAGGAGCTGCCGAACTTAGTGTGACGGTGACCGGGACATTTACATTCGAAAGCGGCTATACATTTTCAGGCACGAAGTCAGAGATGGAGGCTGCAGTTAAGGTATACCTGGATGAGCTTCGCCAGGCATGGAAGACGGCAGACACAGGTCTGATAGTGATCAGCAAAGTAGTTGGAGCACTTATCTCTGTTGAAGGAGTATCAGACGTGCAGTCAGTAAAGGTGAACAATTCCTCTTCGAATCTCAGCTATTCGGGCGATCTGCTGCCGGTATTAAATGAGGTGGTTGAGAATGAGTAGAACGATTGATCTAAAGGAATACTTGCCTGATTATATTCGAAGCTATTATGAGATGAAAGTAATCATGGATGCAGAGTCTGATGAGCTTTCGGAAATGTGGGATATACAGGAATCAAACTTTGATAAGACCTTTGTCGTGAATTTTGATGAAGAACAGGTGGCATATTACGAAGGTTTGTTCAGCATTACACCCTCTCCGGAAGATACTCTTGAGAGCAGGAAGGACAGGATCATATCCTGGCTTTCAGGATCCTCTCCGTACACGCTCAAATGGCTTATGCAGGAAGCGGCAGGGCTCATTGGCTCTGAAAGCTTTGACATGACGTGTGATCTTGACGGATACAGCATCAATATAATGGCCAGCACGGAGAACAGGCTTAAGTTTCTTGAGTTTGTAAAGCTTATAGATAAGGTCCTTCCGTGCAATCTCGGAAGGACCATAACTAATGCAACAATGTATAACATTAATACTAAAACGAAGGCCGTCGGCATCGTCGGCGCAACTTACATTTCGGAGGTGACCGCATGATAACATATGGTCAGGTGGTATTTACCACAGCAGGGCTAAATGCGCTTACTGCTGCTATAGGCAATCAGCAGACGATTCGTTTTACAAAAGCTGCCGCATCGTCTCACACATACGATGCATCAGACATATCGGCGTTAACAGCACTTGCCGATATAGAGCAGGAAGCAGATATAGCAACAGCGTCTGTTCAATCAGGCCAAGTGACTTTGAGGTGTACGTTAACCAATAAAGACGTAGCGACAGCATATAATATAAAAGCTGTCGGGCTCTACGCCATGATTGGCAGCACAACATATTTGATCGGAGTCAGTCTCCCGTCAGAGACTGATGTAATGCCTGCTTATGACGGACTTAGCCTTGCAGGTATAACATACAGTTTCGTTATCGCAGTAGAAGACATAGGAACGACAACAATCCAGGTCAACGACAGTGCTTATGTGTCGGCGCAAGAAATGCAACAGGCGATTACTGACGCTTGTGAAGATGCTGTGGATGAAGCGGTATCAGATGCAGCCACGGCCGCAGCCGGGATTTATGCGACAAAGGCCGAGGCACTGCAGGACGCACAGGATGCTCTTGCCGCGGCTGAGACTGACGCTGCGAGCAAATATCTGCCAATTACCGGAGGAACCATGACAGGAGACCTGCATTTGTCAGGCAGAAATGTGGTAATTGATACTCATGGAAGAGGCGTGCATTGGACTTTTGCAGATGGTACAATTAAGCTCTTGTCAAGCAGCAACGGGAGCACGTTTAACCTTGTAAGTCAGCTGCTTAATGGCGACAGTTGGTTCAAAAACTTTATTAAACTAAACAGTCCGTTTACTTCAAGTGCTTCTATTGGTCTGTTGGCTGATGCTATTACCCTAACGAGTACAGTAGCAGATATTCTGTCAGGGATGTTAAACATTAATGCATCAACAGGCACGATCAGTGCTATAAATGGCGGCATTACGGTGTCTCAAAACAGCATTAACCTGCAGGATAAAGTATTACTCAATAAGCAGAGCCAGGGCGGAGTGATCAAACTGTATGATGCGGACGGTGGATATACGACTGTATTTCATAACTCTGATAATTCAAGGATCAGAATTAAACGATATGACAGCAACGGTACTGCGACCGGACAGTATGACCTGCCTTATGACATTACTATGAATATCGGCAATGTGATACTTGGCCTTGCATTCTCAGGCAACAGGTTGACATATACTAAGGCCAACGGAGATACTGGTTATGTAACGATCGCGAATGCCACACAGAGCGCAGCAGGGCTTATGTCGTCAACAGATAAGGCTAAGGTAGACGGCCTCTCTGATACCTATTTGCAATTGACCGGAGGCAAACTTACTGGATCCAAAGGATTACAGCTTAAAGCCTCGAATGGCGGGCCTACGGCGGGACTTGTTCCGTTCTATACAGACAACTCAAATCTTACAGACATTAATTACGGCGTGAAACTGCAGGGAGATATAAGTGACACATCAGACCAGTATTGCCGAGTCAATCTTGCAGCAGATACCGTAAGGCATTGGTGGCATTTAAGCCCTCATAGCGATGGGCATACCTTTTTAGGGCACCCTAATAGAAGGTGGGGGCAGATTTACTCAACCAACTCGACAATCAGCACATCCGATAGAAGCGTTAAGAATGACATCGACGTCCTTTCTGAGAAATACCTGCGGTTCTTCTCGCTGCTTATCCCGGTAAGCTTCAAGTTCACAGACGGCACATCCGGAAGGACACATGTAGGTTTCATAGCTCAGGATGTAGAAGATGCTATGGAGAGGGTTGGTCTTTCAGATCTTGACTTCGCAGGCTTCTGCAAGGACTGGGACGCAGAGAACAATAAGTACGTATACGCGCTCCGTTATGAGGAGTTTATCCCTATCAATACTGCGGTGATTCAGAATCTGCAGGCTAGATATGAAGCCCTCGAAGATCGGCTTGCAGCCATTGAGAGCAGATTGGAGGAAGCATGAGCAGTACGATATGGACGATCATAGTGTCTGCCGGCATTCCGTCCGCAGTGATCGGGATCCTGATTGGCAGGCTTAATAAGCGTATCGAGAAACGGGACCAGGAGAAGGAGGCATGGGAGCAAGCGAGACAGAAACACGAGGTCATGATGATCAAACTTATTCTGGCTACGCTTTCGCTATCCGAGGCCACGGCTGAGGCAGTACAGCGCATTCCGGATGCGCATTGCAATGGAGACATGCATGCAGCGCTTGAAGAGGCAAGGCGTATGAAGAACGAATACCGGAGCTTCGAGACGGAGCAGGTAGTCAAAAGTCTAAACAACTAATGAAACGGGCACTTGGGAGTGATCTCAAGTGCCTTTTTAAAAGAATGGAGGGAGAGTATGTACGGATTTACAGAAGTCGCTGCTATAGTGGTGATCTGCTATCTGATCGGCATGTGCCTTAAAATACTTCCGGCTGTTCCGGATAAGGCAATACCGGTGCTGGTAGGCATCTGCGGTCTTATCCTGGGCATCGTAGCTTACATAGCAACACCTGAGATCATGGCAACGGATAACATCTTTGATGCGGCAGCCATAGGCATTGTATCCGGTCTTGCGTCTACCGGCATTAATCAGATCGGTAAGCAGCTTACGAAGGAGGAGTAAAGGATGATCAGATGGACCACACCGACACTGGCGTTTTTAGTTCCTGAGCCATCGATCCTCGGCTGCAATGTGTATGTAACACTCGAGCAGAAGGGAAGAGTGCTTACCATGAATGATCCTGATGTTGAACTGACTGACGATGAGACCGGAGTAAGCATTGAAGTGCATCTTACGCAGAAGCAGACCGCAGACTTTAAGCTCAAAGAGCCTGTTAAAGTACAGGTTAACTGGATAGATCAGTATGGCGAGCGTAATGCGACTGTGGAAAAGGAGATCACGGTGTATGACAACCTTCTGAAAGAGGTGATCGAGTATGGCTCGAGCTGAATATTGTCTTGAAGTTATTGAGCAGGATCCGATCGATCTTAGAGTCCCGTGTCAGAGGCCTATATACTTCCAGTCAGGTGAGTACATTCCAACGACCGCCGGTGGGACGAAGGATCATACGAAACTTAAGAACAGAGACTTGCCAGACCAGCATCCGATGAGTGCGATTACGGGATTACAGGAAATGTTTGAAAATCTGATAATTGACTGTGGTTCGGCAACGGAGGTGATATAATGTGCAAGCACGGATAAAGCAGAAGATTGACACGACAGCCGCATGGAACGCCAACAGGGATTTTATTCCGTTAAAAGGTGAGTTAATTGTATACGCCGATTATGAAATGAAAGACAGTATGCCAGTACCGAATTTTAAGGTAGGCGATGGCGATGCATATTTAATTGATTTACCGTTCGTGGATGCGGTAACACGTGACCGTTTGAATGCGCACATTTTAGACGACAGCAGACATTTACGAGCGGGCGAAAGAGAATTTTGGAATAACAAGTCTCGTTCCTATGTTGAAGATAACACATTAATTTTGACGATATTGTAAAGGAGAGAAAGAACATGCCGTATATTGATAAGATAGCTACAACAAATGGGACGGTCTATGATGTATATGATTCGGGTGCAAGAGAATTAATTGACGAGTTACAGCAATATACCGATTATCTGGGCGTTACGACAACGGCATTAACAGAAGGTGCTACTACTAATCCGATCACTATTGGCGGCGAGAGTGTCACAGCTAAGAAAGGTAATATTGCTAATTACGGCGCAAAAGAATTTATATTTAACGGCACGAAATGGCAGGAATTTGGCGATTTAAGCGGTTTAGGATCACTTGCGTACAAAAATAGCGCAAGTGGTAAGTTTACGCCGCAAGGCTCAATTTCACAGCCGACATTTACAGGCACAGAGAAAACGCTTTACGGTTATTTTTCGGATGTTGCGGAGTTGCCATTCCAGTACACGCCAGCGGGCGATGTATCGCAACCGACATTCACGGGAACACAGGGCAACGTATCTGTAAGCGGTACGGTTGCGGATAGCGTAACGTTATCCACATATACCGCAACGGCAACAGGCAGGATAGATGTTACTCCTGCTGGTGAAGTGACACAGCCGACATTTAGCGGTACAGCTGGGAACGTATCCGTAAGCGGAACGCCTACTGGGAATGTTACTATCAGTAAGGGAACAGGAACAGCGAATTATACTCCGGAAGGAAGTATCACGGTAGCTAATCCTACTGTAACGCTTAACACGACAACCGTACCGAATGTAACAGGTGTGGGTTCATTGCCATCGTTATCGACAACAGTTGAGGATCATACTCTGAAGTTTAATTGGAATGCGGGTGCGCTTCCGACAACAGGCACAGCGATTACAGTTGCGACAAGTGTTAAGTCAGCAACGGCTAACGGCGGTTCATTTACGGGCACAGGTGCGGAACTTAAAGCGACATTCGCGGGAACGGCATTTAATTCAACGGGAACGTTTACGCCAGCGGGTACAGTATCACAGCCTACATTTAGTGGTACGGCAAAGTATGTGGGTGCAACAGTAGGGACAGCGACAAAGACCATGACAGGCACATTTACACCTTCTGGAACTGTAAGTCAGCCGACCTTTACTGGTACGCAGGTTGACAGAACGATAGATGTAAGTGTGGGAGGAAATGTAGGATTTAAAACAAACGTAGAAGATTCTTATAGCACTAACGGCATTGATATCACGCCAGCGGGCACAGTTAGTCAACCGACATTTACAGGTACAGAGGGCGATGTAACAGTATCGTGATTTAAGGTGGGGCAATGTCCCCGCCTTTGTTTAAAGAGGTGGAAATATGGCAAATGTGAACATATCTAATATGAACGGGTTGGCTGATAGCAACAAGTATTCGTTTAAGGCTATGACTATTCCTTATGGTGAAGTTGACAGCACAAGTACAAGCACTGCGTTTACTGCTACAGTACAAGGGATAGACCAGCTTATTGACGGAACGGTTATGTACTTGAGAAATAATGTTGTCACGTCCGCATCGGGATTTACCTTAAACATAAACGGATTAGGTGCAAAGCCAGTGTATAACAATATGGCGGATGCGACACGTGAAACTACGTTATTTAGTGCTAATTACACGATGTTATTTGTTTACAACGAGAACCGTATAAGTGGTGGTTGTTGGGATTTATATAGAGGATATAACTCCGATACTACAACAGGGCGAGAAGGTTATTACTATTTCAGACCATATGCGGGACAGGCGACATATAGATACAAGTATCTTATGGAGGGCACGGATGGCAGATTATATCCGATAGTAACAACAGACCAGACGTCAGCGACAATAGTTACGAAAACGCCAACAACAGCTAAGTTAAGACCGTGGAAGATTTGGTATTATAACGGTACAGCGACAGTAAGTGCTGGCGGTGCATTTGGGGCGCAGACGGTATTCCCAGAATTACATCATACAACGGCACAGTATAACTTTAACGCGGCTACAGGGACGTATGCGTTGATATTTCTTGTGGGTGATTATGACGCAAGCAAGGATGAATTCACATTGTTGACGGGAAATAATTATTATAAATTTATCCGTTACAATACAGCGGTTGATTGGGAGAATGCTGGGTTAACAACGGGTAAGTATTATTTGCTGTTAGGTTCGTCGTATTCGACTACGAATTATGTGCAGTTATTCCAAGTGAATCCGTTCTATTACTTTGACGGGACAAGACTTGTACCGATCTACAAGAAAGTTGCCGAAGATTTAGTATCAGATATTGACGTGCCGACAAAGACCAGTGATCTGACTAATGATAGTGGCTTTATTACATCAGCAAGCGTGCCAAGCGCATATACATCAAATCCTGCTATGGACGGAACTGCAAGTGCAGGGTCATCTTCCAACTATGCTAAAGGCGACCACGTACACCCTACAGATACCAGTCGCGCGCCATTAGCGAGTCCAGCCTTTACAGGAACGCCGACAGCTCCAACGGCAAGTTCAAGTACAGACAATACACAAATTGCTACAACAGAATTTGTGAATAATGTTATAGACCTGATAACAAAAAATGCTGATGTTACTGATACGGATTTATCTGGGAATGTTGTTTATACAGTTGCACAGCAAGGTGGAAGAATTCAGCCGTTTAAAACATCCATTAATAATCCATTAGCTGAATCAAGCGCAAGACAGGTTGTTTTTAGTCAATCTGGAGGAGCGGTAACGATATTAAATACACTTGATTTCAGTGTGGCGGCAAGCTTGTTTAATAGCCAATCAAAACTGAATTTTTTAGAGGTATTGCAAGCGTCTGAAGGAACGCCAGTTGTTATTCGGAATTATGATGTTGCTCATGTTAGTGCTGTAAATCAGACAATAACATTGACAAGTACGGATGATACAAAGTTGTATGTTGTTGTTCTGACATGCACAAGTGGTACAATATCTGGCGGTTCATATACCGAGGTTGACTTGGGCGGCGGGGGTGGTTCTGTTTCACCTTCGAGCGCAACACCATTGATGGATGGCACGGCGGCGATTGGCACAAGTACAGATTACGCAAGGGGCGACCACGTTCATCCGTCTGACACTGCGAAGCTTGACAAAACGGGTGGACAGCTCACAGGCAACTTAACATTATATGCTGCAAGCGGCGACTCTCCTGCCATTATCTTCCAACGCGGGACTTTGACTGATAACTACAATGACTGGCAAATAGTTGATAGCGGAGGTTATCTGTATTTCAAGCAAAGAGGTCAGGGAAGTTCATCTTTCGGGAATATGGCTCATATAGACACCAATGGCGGAATACATGGTACTACTTTATATGGGAACCTTAACTGGTCGTATATTACTAATAAGCCAACTATACCAACACTTCCTAATCAAAAGGTGTTCTATGGTTATTGTAGTACCGCTGCTGCAACATCTGCAAAGGTGGTTTCGTGTGAGGACTTTGATGCATATGATTACGCATCAGATGAAGATGTGCTGATTGGTATTCTTTTTGCGAATGGTAACAGCTGCCTATCCGGCACTCTGAATATAAACAATACAGGGGCGGTTGATTATAATGGGGCAGTTACTACGGGTTATGGCATGGTATGGTTTACCTACAACAGTACACATGATGAATGGGCTCCGATTCAGGATTTTGCATCTACGAGCAATTATGGCATTACCAAGCTTACCAATTCATATTCGTCATCAGACACTGCTACCGCCGCGACACCTGCGGCAGTTAAGACAGCCTACGACCTTGCAAATGGTAAATCGACTGTAAGCTTTAACAGATCGCTGGACAGCGGCACGCAGATCGGCACGATCACGATTAATGGTTCGAGCACGGCAATATATGCGCCAAACGGTGGCGGAAGTCAGGTATTTGTTGTTGAGTTCAACTTAGACAATGATCAGTGTGATACATCTTACAGTTCTTTCGAGACCGCATTAACAGAACAAAGTCCAGTTCCAATCGTGGTGAGAGCAATACTTAATCAGGACGAAGTTTACATGACATCAAACATTTACAAGGACTACGGTCAGGGTCAAGATATTGTTATTACATTTATGCACGGGCTTGACTATTTTAAGTTAACGTATACAAGCAACGGTGCAATTAATTATACGGGTTGGGAATCATTGACTAATGCGGACACGACAAGCTATTAAGGAGGTGGCGTATGAGTAAAGCAATTATCACGGAAAGTAATTTGACAAATATTGCTAATGCGATCAGAGCAAAGAACGGAGCGTCAAACACATATACGCCTTCACAAATGGCAACGGCGATACAGAATATAGTCACAACGCCTACGTTACAAGCTAAGACAGCGACGCCAGCCACATCACAACAAATTATCACAGCTGATAGTGGATATGACGGGCTATCGCAAGTAACAGTAAATAGCATACCGTCAGAATATGTAATACCTTCCGGAGAAATAACATTAGACGAGAATACAGTTTATAATGTGACTAATTATGAAACAGCTCTTGTGAATGTAAGCGCACCTACTACATATACACTGTTACATAGTTCTTCGGAAAGTGTTAATTATTCGTCAACAAGTGCTTCACAGCTTAAAGAAATATCAATATCGACGTCAGCATGGACAAAAGATAAAATGCTATATGTTAGGATAAGAAGAAACAGTAAAGCAAATGGGTATTATTATGGTTCAGATAATTATTACTTAAATTACGGTGCGGCAAATAATGAAAGCACTGGAGGAAATGCCGCATGGATGCACTCCGCACTTAATATAAACTCATCAGGGAAATACGTGGGTACGGGTTTAAGCGGAAGTACGTGTTATGGCATATATCCATACACTATATCGAAAGGCTCATCTAATTGTACCTTGAAAATATACCAAAAGTACAATAGTACTTATGGGACGATAAACGGGACATATAATATCCTTGTATATCTGATAGGAAACGCCGCTGATAGAGAAACTTTTGCGAAATAAACAGGAGAGAGGACAATATGAAAATCATAGAAAGCTTTATAACAAACAATAGACGATATAAGGCGAATGTTAAGTTCGCAGCCGGCAAGCCGATAGGCCTTATGCTTCACAGCGTAGGCTGCGCCCAGTCGGATGCATCAGTCTTTATAAAGAATAACGACACGGCTGCTTCAGATGTGGCTGTTCATGCTTATATACAGCCTGACGGAGTGATCTATCAGTGCCTTCCGTGGGACAGAGCAGGATGGCACGGCGGGCACAAGTTCAGCAACAACAACTATATAGGTGTGGAAATGACCGAACCGAGGAGCATCAGATATGTCAATCCTCCAAGCGCAGAATGGGTATTCGTAGATGAGAAGGCAGCAAGGCTTCACATTGAGGCTACGTACCATTATGCAGTGGAGCTCTTTGCGTACCTGTGCAAGATGTTTGACCTGGATCCGCTTAAAGATGGCGTTATTATATCTCACAGCGAAGGCAATAAGCGCGGCATAGCCACAGCTCATGCTGACGTGGAACATATCTGGAATAAAGTGGGCCTGACTATGGATCAGTTCCGCAAGGATGTCGATGCAGCCATGCATCCGGCAGAGCCTGAGCCGACTCCAAAAGACTATTCAAATCAGATCAAGATCCTCTATGCGGAGTTCCTCGGCAGAGCAGCAGATGCAGACGGCCTCAAACACTGGAACGAGATCTGGAATAAGAACGGCTTCCAGAAGGTATACAACGGTATATCCGGATCTAAAGAGGGCAAGAAGCATTACGTGCGAGGAATGTATCGTGATTTCCTCGGCCGCGAAGCAAATACTTCCGAGGTAAATGCCTGGTATGAGAAGTCGAGGATCGATATCTATAATGGCATTACCGGCTCTGCAGAGTATAAGAAAAAGCATTAATTGTTAGCGTAAATGTGTGCTGCAACAGAGCGTCAAATCTCTTATACTAAAGAAGATGCCGATATTTACTTATACATTACTTGTACAACAACTTGTATAGAATGCCGTATTTATGCGGTTTTTTAGGCTTTGTCATATAATAAAAAGGAATATTCCCTGAGATTTTAAGAAAATGAGAGTTTATGCGGCTTAGCGGCTGAATAGCTTGATTTTACTGGATTTTTGAGGGGACATGCGGGGGCATATGGGAGCATGTAAGAACATATGTATCCGTATCTACTTGTACACTACTTATACAGCAAACGCGTATCATATATGATATAGGATGACAAAAAGCCGCTCATTTATTGGGCGGCTTTTGTTAGTTTGCAAGGGATAGGTATTTTGTTCATTTCATCGATGAGCCACGATACAGGACGATCGGTATAGACTGATTCGGTCAGGTCGGTTATTGCGTGTCCCACAATTAGTTTTAGTGCGTACTCATTCATGCCGGCGGCTTTTGCCATAGTCACAAAGGTGCGCCTTGCATCATGCGGTGTATGACCTTGTATCCCGAGCTGATCCATCAAACGGTTAAAAGCTCGAACGTACCATGTATAATTCGAGATATCAAAGAGAGTGCATTTAGAGGCCTTCATATATCGCCGTAGTATTGGCTCGATCTCGGGGTGTATTGGTACAGTACGGTTTTTACCTGCGGAGGTCTTTATGCCTCCGATAACATATCCCATGCGGAGATTAACGCTTACGGGGTGCAATTCAATAGCTTCGGTCGGTCTCCAGCCGGAGAAGAAAGAATAATACAGCATATCTGCGGCGACATTCTTGCCCACTTCGCTTTTCACCTGGGCGATCTCATCTTCTGTGAATGCTTTTTTAGCTGTCATACCGCGTTCGACTTTTTCTTTGACAATTTTTGGGAGGGATACTTGCCGGGATATGTTGACTTCAACATATTGCTCTTGGACGGCATAATCGAACAGCAAATCAAATAATCCCTTCATTAGTCTCGGGATAGAACGCGGCAGCTCTCTGATGAACTCCTGCCTTAAATCTGATGGTCTAAGGTCTGATATGTGAGCTTTTTTAATCAAAACATGCTTCCATGTGGTGTTAAACTGATTTATACGCGATTTAGAGAGCTTGTTGTCTTGCGGATATATCTTTATCCATTCGGCGTATAAATCTTCCAGTGTGAGCTGCGTACGCGGCTTAGGGTCGTTGTGATAGTCGGCTAAAGCTTGGCTTGCATCTCCGTAAGTGCGGTAATAGCCGAGGGTGATATAGTTGGGATTACCCAGTGAATCACGTGAAGTTATGACGCGGACTCGGTATTTATTACGTAGCCGCGCATTTTTAAGCTGAGAAATCTGACCGTAACCATTTGGCAGCCTCATTCGTGGCATAGTATCACTCCTTTTTTACATAATAATAGCGTAGCTTGATAAGCTGCGCCGAAAGTGATACAATATCTTTACTCATGGATAACTGTGTCACTCGATGCAGCTTATCTTAAGTCTCTCCGGTGTTGGCGCATCGGAGAGAACTTTTTTATTTAAAACTTCTTTATAATGCCGATAGCCGGCTCGAAGATGATCGTGTACTGCCGGCATCTTACATATTGCCCGTACTTCGCCTTATAGTACGCTAAGGCATCAGTTAGGAGCTGCTCGGTGATCTCGAGCTTCTCAGCGACTTCCTGCCTGCTCCGGCAGCCTGCTTCGAAGGCATCTATCAAGCCTTGCAATCCTACTACTTTATCGTAAGCCCAGACACGGGCTCGGTGCTCCTGTTTCCTATTGCTGATATCTTTCTGATCGATTATGTTGCCGACAGTAGTGTAATAATGCCCGAGCTCTTCGGCAACTATAGATGTCTTTTCGGCATTTGATTGCAGACCTTTCGAGAGTGCTATCAGATTGTCTCCGTACAGTCCTTTTATTCGGTCGCTCTCGAAGCCATATTCGATTGTCTCAACTCCTTCATCGTAAGCTTCCTGTACAAGCTCTTCGTATTTAGTCATTTGCATGATCATCCTTTTATATGATGATTTAAAGATACACCCTTTCGGTGTCCGAAAAACCTCCCTAAATATTATTTATTAGTCTCTGATTGATTCCTTACTCTTATATAATCAGCGTATCTCTTTATCTCCTCAATCTCTTCCGGTGTAAACTCCTGACCTTCGAAGTGGGCTGCGAGGGTGGTAGGAGCGGCTGGCTCAGTATTTCTTTCATTTATAAGATCAGATCTATTAATCCCAAAATACTTAGCTAGCATCTCTACTTTGTCCATGCGTGGCAGCCTCGTGCCGTTTACCCATGTCGAGACTGTAGATTTATTAAAACCGAGATCGTTAATTAAATCGGTTTGAGTCTTACCATTAAGCTCCATATAATAACGTAGGTTTGCTGCAAAAATTTTCTGATAGTATTCTTCTCCCATGTCATAATTCCCCCCTCTGCGAATATGATACGACAAAAAGTAGATTTTTTCAACAGAAAAACTAAAAAAATTCTACATTTTGTATTGACATCTACAAATAGTAGAGTTATATTATAGGTGAAAATCAAGAAAAGAAAGGAGCTGAAACCAAAGATGTTACAGATTTCATTGGCTGCAGCACGAGTAAACGCAGATCTCACACAGGAGGAAGTAGCGCATAAAATGGGCATTTCTGCACAGACTCTTATCAATTGGGAGAAGGGACGTTTCGTCCCTGGCATCCCGGAAATCGAGATGCTTTCTAAAATCTATAACATTCCACAGGACAATCTTTTTTTACCATGTTACTCTACAAATAGTAGAAAGTAATTTGTTATCCTACAGATAACAAATATTAGAAACCTCTTGACAGAGGTATCTAATATTTGTTATCCTACAGATAACAAATATTAGAAACCTCTTGACAGAGGTATCTAATAAAAACTCTGAGGGTAAAGGAGGCGAAGCATGGAGCTGATTAGCGACAAGATAACTGAAGACCTGCGGAGGTACATTCTGATCAACAGGGTGAACCTGAAGCAGCTGGCAAAGGACACAGGGCTTTCGTATCACCTGCTATACAAGAGCATTAAGGACAGACGGAAGCTCAGGAAGCTTCGGACGGATGAGTACCATGTGATATGCAAGTATCTCAGAATCGAGCCGGAGACTATGTAAAGGAGGCAACTAATGACACGCATAACTGTCAAACAGGCAGCCGAACTATTAGGACTCGATGTAAGAGCAGTCAGAGACCTTATTAAGCGCGGAGAGTTCGGCAAAGCAATTAAGCGAGAGTACAACGTAATATATCTGATTTACCGCGAGCAGATAGAAAAATGGCTCGGGTTGGCAAGCTAAAGGAGGAAGCAACATGATCAGTCTTATTTTAGGTATCGGGATAGTAGCCGTATTCGGAGGCTTTTCCAAATGGGCAATAGTCTTCGGGTTCATGGTGGCCATGAGAGATTGGAAGAAAATCTACAAAGCATTTCTGAGAAGCATCTCAGACTAAAACAATTAAAGGAGGACAAGGAATATGTCAAAAGAGTACAAGGATTATGTTGCAGCAAGTTTAGGAAAGAGTGAGCCGGTGGTGCTTTTCGAGCTTCCAGGCTGGAAGTACCTCACGAAAGGGGACTACGTTATTGCCGGAGGTCTCGAATACAAGACGCTTACCGACAGCGTTGCCGCAAGAGAGGACAGCGATGTCTTTCTTGTGCTCCGTCAGCTTTACGGCAATCCGTTGAGAGCGCAGGGTTACATGAAGAGACATGACTGTGACTGGTCGGAATATGACAAGGGAAGCGAGGGCGAGGGAGCATGAACATCTACGAATTGACAGCGGAGTACATGGCACTTCAGGAAGCCTTCGAGACACAGGACGATGACACGGTGGCAGCCCTGCTCGCAGACACGGACAAGGCGATAGAGAACAAGGCGGACGGCTATGCGAAGGTC
>Ga0247611_10001562_pt1 | contig 40368 bp, 35 predicted proteins | sample 177DNAGHGhighgp2_FD_192422 | JGI IMG/M metagenome (GOLD analysis project Ga0247611, IMG submission 192422) | Sheep rumen microbial communities from Palmerston North, Manawatu-Wanganui, New Zealand - 1770 DNA GHGhigh gp2 | ecosystem: Host-associated > Mammals > Digestive system > Stomach > Rumen... | reverse complement strand
CTTTTTTTCTATTCTTTCTTCTTTCATTATTACTAAGTAATATCCTGTTAGCTTCAACTGTAGATAGTCTTTCATCTTGCATAAATACTTTTTTAGTTGGATATCTATTTTCAAGTAATTCTTTAAATTCATATGTAATCTTACATCTATCAGATACACTTCCATCTAAATTTAAAGGATTTCCTAGAACAAAAGCATCTACTTTTCTTATATATACTATTTCATCTAATCGATTAAATAATTCTTCGTAATTATTATATCTGATTACTTCTAAGGAAGTTGCTATAGTAGATGTTCTATCACTAATAGATAAACCAAGTGTCTTACTACCTAAATCTAATCCCAAATATATCATTCTTTAGTAAAATTAATTAGCATAACTTCTAAAATATCTTCTCTGTTATATTTAAGAACTCTACTTCTACATTCTTTATAACTAGAGATATATCCTGGATCTCCACTAATTAGATATGCTACCATTTGTTTAACTGGTTCATATCCTCTTTCTTCTAAATCATTAAAAATACTAATTAAATCATCTTTTGTACTTTTATCAATAATACTTTGAGTATCTACAACTGTAGTTTTACTTTCTTCCATATTATCACTTCCTTCGCTTTTTATTACCAAATTATTTATACTTTAACAATAACATATGATATAATTTTTTTAAGAACACGGAGGATTTAAAATGATATATTATCCTAAAACAAATGATATAACAAAATTAAAAGATATGAATGTAATATTTGCAATTAATGAAAATATACAAAACAAATCAAGTAAGATAAAATATTTTGATAATATAGAAAATTTTTATGAATTTATAAAAACAAAAAAATATACTCAAAAAACAAAAATAGCATTCATAGGTAATAAAAAAGAAATAAAAGATTATGCTTCTCTATTAGAATTTATTATTTATTATAAAAATACTAAACAAAAGATAGAAAAAGAAATGATTAAATTTAATAGTTTTATCAAAAAAGATACAAATCCAATTATAAATGATGCATTAGATAAATTTAAATATGCTAATAGTGATGGAAAATGTATAAGAGGTACACTTATTAATTTAGGTTATAATTTACACAAAAAAGATAATTATGCATTAAAATTATGTGCATCTTATGAAGCATTTGAAACTTCAATATTAATTCATGATGATATTATAGATAATAGTGATTTAAGACGTGGAAAATCTACTATTCATAAAGTATATAGTAAAGAATTTGAAAAATATAATATTGATAATACTCCAACTTCTCTAGCACTTTGTATTGGTGATATTGGATTTTATTATATTAATGAATATATATTAAATAATTATAAAAAAGATAAAAATATAATTAAATTATTAAACTATTATAATAATGTTGTAATAAATACTATAAAAGGTGAAATATTAGATGTATATCTATCATATATAGAAAAAAATGATAAAAATCATAAATTATATGAAGATGATATAATGAAAATATATAAATTAAAAACATCTATTTATTCAATAGTTGGACCATTCATACTTGGAATGATACTATCAAATTCTAAAGATAAAGAAATTGAAAAATTTGAAAATTTATTAGAACCAATTGGTATATCATTTCAAATAAAAGATGATATATTAGGAATCTTCTCTGATAATAATACAATTGGTAAATCAGTAGTATCTGATATAGAAGAATTTAAACAAACTATATTATATTCATACATAAAAATTAATAAGTCTGAATACTTAAATGACTTATTAAAATTATATGGAAATAAAACAAATGAAAAAGATTTAAAAAAGGTACAAGAAATATTTATCACAAGTGGTGCTCTTGAATATGCAGAAAATAAAATGAATGAACTTTTTGATATATCAAAAGAAAAAATCAATAATTTAATAATTAATAGTGACTTTAAAAATATATTACTTGGATTAATTATATTTTTAAGACATAGAAAAAAATAAAGGCAAATGCCTTTATTTTTATATGCTTTGAATACTATTTTTTCTTACTATATATAGTGTTGCAAAAACTGCAATACCAAGAATAATATATAATGCTTCTTCACTTAAAATACCTGTTTCTGGGTTAACTACTTTATCAGTTGTTTTATTACCATAATCAACTTGAGCTTCATCAGATACTATTGGTGTATCAGATCCAAAAGTAGTTATTGAAGCTTCAGTTGTTCTTACTGCTCCATCATCTAATGTTGATGGTACATCAACTTGATAAGTTAATATAGTTGAATCATAAGCATCTAAATAGTCTAGTTCCCAAGTAACTGTTTGAGTTTTAGCATCATATACTCCACCTTTTTGTGCAGAGCCATCTACATAAACTAAATCTTTTGGAATTTTAGAAACTATTTTATTTGTATATAATGGTGTCTTAGCTCCATTATTAACAAGAACACTTACATCTACTCTTTCATTTTTCTTAACTTGTATTTTTTCTTGACCATTAACTTTAGTACTTATTTCAACTTTTTTAGATAAATCTTCTGTACTAGTTTTATCAACTCTAATACAGGACAATTTTCTCCATTTATAGTTACTTTAACATCAGGAACGCGAAGTTTAATACCACCATCTTCACTTCGATCAACTTCACCTGAAAATTGTGGTTCATTACAACTTGGCATTGACCATGTTCCACATGTTGTTCCATAAATATTTTCAGTGCTCATATTAGCATAAACATCACCAACTTTATTATAATCAATTTCAAAATTTGATTTCATAAATGGTAAATTATCATCTACAAAAGATTCTCCAGATTCTAGTGTCAAAGTTCCATCTTCATTTACTACATAATTTAGAATAGTAACCATTGGTACAACTATAGTTTGTTTTTCAAGACCAACTGGTGTTTTTGTTTCATCTATAAATGTAAATGTATTAATAACAAATGATAATGATGAAATATCTGAACCATCACTAGCTTGAAGTTTTTTTACAACTGGTTTTAAATTACTTGAACTAACTGCATCGGCAGCTGAATTATAGCTTTCAATATTGCCAGCTGAATTATAGTTTTCATTTACACTAATACCTTTACTTGACTTTATTTGATTAGCAAAATTTTCATCACATATACTTATATATTCAGGAAAGTTATTTCTAACACTCAAATAATAATTAAGAGTTGTCATCTTATCAAATATAGCTTTTTGTTCAGATGTTAATGTTTTATAAGCTAAATCTTTATTATGTATACTAGTGACATAATAATATTTTCCACTAATACCAGCTTTAACTTTTGGAACTTGTAATGTTATATCATTACCACCACCATCTGCTAATCCAGGACCAATTGTTGATTCTAATTCCTTATTACTTACAACTATTTTTGCAAGTTCATCACCATTTAGCGTTGTTTGTACAAACTCAGCATTATCAATAAGATTACCTTTATCATCTTTTTTAACAAAGTAATCTTCCAACATTACATTAGATCCACCAGCATAAACTTTACCTACCGAAATTACCATTAGTAATACTAATAATAACTTACTAAATTTTTTCATATCTATTACCTCTACTCTCTTATAATCATTATAATACAAATAAATCATTAGTTCAATAAAAAAATAGCTTTTTAGCTATTTAACAGAACCTTTTGTTATATTTCTGCTTTGATAATCAAATAAAGCTTTATCAAATTCATTTTCATCAAAGTCAGGAAAGCATACAGAAGTAAAATATAATTCAGCATAACTCAAACTATATAACATAAAATTACTAATTCTAATTTCACCAGAAGTTCTAATTAATAAATCAACTGAAGGTAAATCATTATATAAATATTTATAATAACTCTCTTCATTTATATCATCTAAATCTATTTTATCTTCTTTATATAATTTTGCTAATTTTATTGATGTATCTACTATTTCAGCTTGTCCTCCATAATTTATACAAAAATTAAATACTCCTCCACTACATTCACTTGTATCTCTTTCAATTTCTTTCATAACTTTCCAAACTTCATCACTAAGTGGTTCTCTTCTTCCAGAAAATACAACTTTAATGTTATGTTTAACAAAGAATTTTTTATCACTCTTAAAAGCTTTTACAAATAAATCCATTAAGTATCCTACTTCATCTTTACTTCTTTTAAAGTTTTCAGTAGAGAATGCAAATACACTTAAATACTTAACTCCTTTATCTAAAATATATAAAGCTGTTTTTTTTAATCTTTTATATCCTGCATAATGACCTTGTGTTCTTTTCATTCCTTGTCTAGTAGCCCATCTACCATTTCCATCCATAATAATCGCAACATGATTTGGTATCTCATTTTTCATAAAAGCCTCCATAATCACTAGTATTATAACAAAATATATAAATATTTTATATTATTTTTAAATTTTTTTACACATTTTGTATAAAATATAGTATAATTTAAACGAAAAAAAGGTGGTGTTTTTATGTTAGAAAATATTGAAAAACTAATTAATGAAAAGAAATATCCTGAAATAAAAAAACAACTAATTAAAATGAATGAACATGATATTGCATTAATATTAGAAGAATTACCAAAAATAGAAGTAGTAAAATTATTTAGATTACTTCCTAAAGACCTCGCAGCTGATGTATTTTCTTGTTTTGAAACAGATACACAAACATCTATTATTACATCACTTAGTGATATGGAAGCTGTTAATATTATTGAAGAAATGGCTACTGATGATGCTACTGACTTAATTGATGAAATGCCATCAAATGTTGTTAAAAAAATATTATCTAAAGTAAATAGTGAAACAAGAACACAAATTAATCAATTATTAAAATACCCAGATAATTCTGCAGGTAGCTTAATGACTGTAGAATATGTTGATTTTAAAGAATATATAACTATTAAAGATGCTATTAGAAAGATAAAAGAAGATTATGATGAAAAAGAAACATTAGATATTTGTTTTGTTACTGATAAATCTAGAAAGCTAATTGGTTATATTGAATTAAAAGACTTAATAATTAATAATGAAGATGTAACTGTTGGAGATATAATGAACACTAATATTAGAAGTGTTAATACTCTAGTAGATCAAGAAGAAGTAGCTAAGATTATTAAAGAATATGATCTTAATTCAATTGCAGTAGTTGATTCAGAAGAAAAATTAGTCGGTATTATTACAATAGATGATGTTATTGATATTATTGATGAAGAAACAACTGAAGATATCGAAAAAATGAATGCTATCTTACCTACTGAAAAATCTTATTTAAAACTATCTATATTTGAAATATGGAAAAGTAGAATCCCATGGCTTTTATTACTTATGGTTTCTGCTACATTTACAGGAAAGATTATACAACATTATGAAGAAAGTCTAGCATCTATGGTAATACTTACTGCTTTTATACCAATGATTATGGATACTGGTGGTAATGCTGGTGGTCAATCATCTGCTACTATTATTCGTAGTCTATCTTTAGAAGATATAGAATTTAAAGATTTACTTAAAGTTATATTTAAAGAAATAAGAGTTGCATTTTTTGTAGGATTAACACTTGCAGCAGCAAACTTTGTAAAACTTATATTAATAGATAAAGTTAGTGCTAGTGTAGCTTTAGTTGTATGCCTTACAGTAGTTCTTACTGTATGTGTTGCTAAAGTAATTGGATGTTCTCTTCCAATGATTGCAAAAAAATTAAAATTTGACCCAGCTGTTATGGCAAGTCCATTTATTACAACAATAGTTGATGCAGTTTCCCTATTTATATATTTTAGACTTGCTGTTCATTTATTACACATATAAAAAAGATTTCAAAATTAATTGAAATCTTTTTTTATCTAACCATAGCTGTTTGCTGTTTTTGTAAAAATTCAAATGTTTTTCTAACTTGAGCTCTTCTATCACATTTACCAATCTTTTTAGTAAGTCTATCTCTTTGTTTTTCTAATTTACTCTTTGAACGATTTAAAGCAAATCTTTCTAATCTATCTGAAACATTCTTTCCTGTTGTATTCTTTAAATCATCTTCAAATTGTTTAATTTGTTCTTCTATAGATTGTTTCTGTGTATTTAACTCATTTACTTCTTCTATTTTTCTATTTGTTTTTTCTTGTTTTTTATTAAATGCAACTAATTCTTTTTCTTTTTTAGCAATGTACTTATCTGTCTTTTTATTTATTATATGAATTTGTTTACCAACAATTCTTCCAGATTTCTTTTGTAATCTTTCAATACGTTTCATTGTTCTTTTTATTTTTCCATTAGTAAATAATTGCTTTATTTTAGTTTGAGCTTTTGCTGCATTTAGTTCATCAAGATCTTTATATGCTTTTCTTAAATCTTCATTAACCTTATTTGATTTAGAATCTAGTCTATCTAATCGAATTTGTGATGCTACATCTAGTGAAGCAGGATCTAAATGATCCATAACAGTATTTGCTTCAAGTGAATCAACTCTATCATTATAATCTTTTAATGTTTCAAGTATATTTTCTTTTTCTGAATCTACTCTATCTTTATAATTATCATGTAAACCATTTGTATCCATGTCATAATACTTAAAATATGTCTCCATGATTTTGTTTTTTTCATCTACATGACTCTTCTTTATTCTTTCATTAGCAAAAGCAAGCTTAATTTCTTTATCATTTTCAAGTCTTTTCCATTGTTCATCAGTAGGAATAAAACTCATATCTTTTGCATTTATTCCTAAACTATTACATATATCTATAATCTTTTTATCTGATAAATTTTTTGGTAGTTTACCATCTTGTTTTAGCATCATAAGAGTATCGCCTAAATTAGGATCTGGTACTTGATGAGGTTGTGGTCTTAAAGGTTTTTGTGCAACCTTTTTTTTCTGAACAGTTTTTATTGTTCTTGTGTTTAAATCGTCTATTTCATTATTTAATCCTTGGATTTTTATTAAATCATCTTTTATTAAATCGTCTATACTTTTGATATTAGCTTTTAATTGATCTAATTTAGCTTCCATAGTTTCAGATAGTACGTTTTTATTTTTCGATTCTTGATATATCTTGTAAAATTCATTGTAACTTTTCACTAAATCATCTTTAATTTTTTCATTAGCATTTATTTTATCATTTAATGTTTTTATTTCAGCTCTTTTTTCTGCTAACAAAGCATTTTTATGCTTAAGTTCAGTTATATGATTATCTCTTTTTCTTTCTACATCTTTTATAAATAATTCAATTGGAGTAATCATTGATTCCCATGCAGGATCATTTCGTTTGTTATCTAACAAATCTTTACAAGAATTAATAAACTTAGTATATTGAGGTAATACAGCTACTAAATCAGTTATACTTAATTCATCTAAGCTTTTTAAGGTAACAGTTGGTATTGTTAAATATTCTTCATTAAATATTGTAATTAATTCATCAAACATTATTACACACCTTCAATGTTTTGCTTATTTTCTTCTTCATTTATAAGTTCGTTAGCAACTCTATCTATCTCTGCAGAAATATATTTTATTTCATCTGGATTAGTAATTGTATCTAATGAAAAATCTTCTTCTCTTTCATTCAAAATTGAACCATATAACTCTGCTGGATTATCTTCAAAAGAATAAATTATAAAACTCTTTTCATGAGCATATGATTCTAAAATATCATGTACTATTATTGTTTTTAACTCACCTGTTTCAACTGTAACTGTTAATTTATTATTCATAATTAGGCCTCCCTACTATAAATAAGTATAGCAAAAAAGGAATTAAAAAACAACATTAATTCCTTAGCTTATCCCCTTCTTTTAGCATAGTAATTATACTAATACCATATCCAAGAGAAACATTATCTACAACTACATTTGTAACAGCTCCAATTATTTTACCATTTTGAATTATTGGTGAACCACTCATACCTTGAACAATACCACCCGTTTTATTAATTAATTTCTTATCTGTAAGTTCAAATCCAAAAGATTTAGGAGTATTTCTTCTATTATAATATTTTTCTACTATATTAATTTCATATTTATTAATATTTTTATTATCTGTAACAGTAAGTATGTATGCACTACCTTTTTTTATTTCATCAAAATCAGCTACTTCAATTAAATTATCTTGAATTATTTTTTTTGTATAAAAACCATATATTCCATTAGATGTATTCTTTTCAATAGTTCCAATTTTGCTATTAAAAAATATATCTGCTTTTTTAGTGCCAACATAACCATTTCTACTTTTTACAATACTAGTAACAATACTATCAAATATATTACCATTTTTTACTTCTACTCTACTATTAGTATCACTTAATACTATTTCGTGTCCAAGTGAACCATATATCTTACTAACTGGATCTATATATGTTAGTGTTCCAATGCCAACAATATTATCTTTAATATATAATCCTGTTTTATATTTATTATTCTCTTCTTTTAATATTAGTTTTTCATCAATATATTTATGATTTCTAATTAGTTTAACATTTATATCATTATTTATTTCTTTATCTAATATAGTAACTAAATCATTAATAGAATTAACATTTATATTATTTATTTTTACTATTCTATCTCCTATTTTAATATTTTTATTAATATAATTATTATTAACTTTATAATAACCGGATACTATTAAACCATCAGAATTTATGTTTATTCCAACACTTTGTCCTCCAGGAACTATGTATTTAGAATAAGCAAATATATAAATTGGAAAGAATAAAAAAATAAAGAATGTTAATATCATTTTCTTCATGATATCACCTCTTTATTATTTTGTTTCATATTTAATAAAATATATATCCAATTATTACTATTCTTCTATTTCAAAATCACTAATTTTACCATTTTCTTCCACTAATTTATTAATTGTTTTACTTGCTTTATTAAGTTTTCCTTCACAAGATTCAATCAATTTCATAGCTTCTGTATATTTAGAAATAGATTTATCTAAATCTAATTCACCACTTTCAAGTTCATTTACAATTGTTTCTAATTCTTTAACTTGTTCTTCAAAAGTTTTTTCTTTTTCTTTCTCTTTACTCATTTTTATTTACTCCTTTAACCTCAGCATTTATTTTACCATTTTTTACCATTATATCTATTTGATCATTTATATTAATACTACTTATATCTTTTACAATTTTCCCATCTTTTATTACAAGTGAATAACCTTTATCTATTAAATTATCAGGATTTAATAAATCTATTTTTAGTTTTAATGTGTTTAATCTATTTTGATTATTATTATATATTAAATTAATACTCTTATATAAATCACTTTTTAATTTTAATAAATTATTATTTCTATTTTCATATAATACTTTAGGATTATTTAGAATATAATTTACTTTATATTTATCTAATATACTTTTATAGTTATTAATATAATTCTTTATATAATTATTAAGTCTATCATACAAATTATCTAATTTTTGTTCTTTCATTTCATATAGTCTAATTGGATTATTTAAAATATAGTTTGATTTAAATTTATTTAATAATTGATTATAACTATATAGTTTATTTTCTATTGAAATATTACATCTTTCTCTAGCTGTTTTAAAATATCTTTTTACTTCTTCTATATCAGGTGTAGCCATTAGAGCAGCTCCAGTTGGTGTTGGTGCTCTTAAATCAGCAACAAAATCACTTATTGTAAAATCAATTTCATGACCTACACCACTTATTATAGGTATTCTACTATTATATATAGCTCTTGCTACTACCTCTTCATTAAAAGCCCATAAATCTTCTATACTTCCTCCACCACGTCCTAATATAATTGTATCAATATCATCAAATGTATTAGCATATTCAATCATTCTAACTATATTACTAGCAGCATTCTCACCTTGAACTAATGTTGGAAATAAATATATCTCAGTCATTGGGAATCGTCTATTAATAGTAGATATAATATCTCTAACAGCAGCTCCAGTTGGCGCAGTAATTACACCAATCTTTCTTGGTACTCTTTTAATTTTCTTTTTATGTTCTTGATCAAATAAACCTTCTTTTGATAATTTCTTTTTAAGCTCTTCAAATAAAACATATAGATTACCAATACCATCCATTTGCATATTATCAACATATATTTGATAACTACCACTTGCTTCATATACACTAATTCTACCATGTACAAGTACTGAATCTCCATCTTTAGGGTTAAAAGTTAAATATCTAGAATAATTAAACATAACTGCATTTATTTTACTATTTTCATCTTTTAAAGAAAAATATAAGTGTCCCCTTGAATGATATTTAATATTACTTATTTCACCCTTCAAATAAACACTTAATAAATTTTCATTTCCTTCAATGGTATATTTAATTATTCTATTAATTTCACTAATACTTAAATAATCATTGTTCATCTATTTCCTCATTATCTCTAACTTTATCTAATACAGCATTAATTAATTTAACTATTTTTTCATCACTATATTTTTTAGCTAGTTCAACTGCTTCATTAATAACAACTACACTTGGAGTATCATAATACATCATTTCATAAGTAGAAAGTCTTAATATTGATTTATCTGTTTTACCAAGTCTATCTAAATCCCAATTATCCAAATACTTAGAAATAATATTATCAATAGTTTCTAAATTTTCTAAAACACCATTAACAACATCTCTTACAAACTTATTATCAATATCTAAATTTTCATGGATAACTTCTTCAACATCAAAAGGTATATTACTTTTTACATAAAAATCAATTTGATATAGAATAATCATTATTTTTTCTCTTGCTTGTGTTCTAGTTAATTTCATAATAACCTCCAAAAAATCTATTAAAATTATAACATTAAAATAATAAAAAAGATATTATTTTTACAAAATAAAGGAATTTATTTCTAAATTCCTTGTATATATTCAAATAATTTCATAAACATCTTTATATATATTGATGATAAACCTTTTCTTCTAAGTCTTCTTACAGCAATTCTTTTATCTTTTATTTGTAAATTACTAAATATTATTTTATCAAGTTCTTCTTTTAATTCAGTTGTAATACTTAAATCAGTAATTATACTTTCTAAATCATCATTTATAACACGAGATGCATCTATTTCTATATCTTTTCCTTTACAATATACAAATAATCTTGATTCTGTAGATACATCATTACATTCTATTACAAAATCATTATCATCTATATAACTCTTAAATGGAATATTATATTCATTAGAGAATACTTGAACACCTTCTGTATATTTTGTATTTCTAAATCTTATAATATAATTTCTTTTTTCTGGTATTACTCCTCTTCTACCATCTTTTGGCTCTAGTGAAACACTAAAATCATTTGATTTATAATAATAATTTATTTCTGTTGTAAAATTCATACCTTCTTTATATCTAGATGTATGACCATCATCTTCATATAATTTATATGAATTACTTCTTCCAGGGAATATATGTATTTCTAAAGTCTTTGGACTTGATACATCATTTAAATTATTTTCATCAATTACAGCCATTGGTATAATAGCTCCAGTTCTTGCAAATACTGGATAATCTTCATCTTTATAGAACGTTACATATCTATGTCCACCAGGGAATTTCTTTCCTGTTTTAAAATCATACCATACACCTTTAGGTAAAAATATTCTATGAACAACTCTATTCATTAATGAATCTTTTGGTGTAACTATTGGTGAAATAAATAACTCTGTTCCAAAATAATACTCATTTTTATATAATGGTTCATCATAAGTTTCTGGATATTTATAATATAATGGTTGAACAATTGGTGAACCTACTGTACTATATTTTCTAGCTTCAGAATATAAATATGGAATTAATCTATGTCTTAGATTTAAATAATCTTTTACTATTTTAAAAGTCTTTGCATCCCATGCCCATGGTTCTCTTTTATAATATTTACCAGCATGAGATGATATTCTAAGTATTGGACTATAGACTCCAAGTTGAATATATCTCATATATAACTCAGATTCTTCACTACCACCTTTATATCCACCAATATCATGACTCCACCAAGAAACCCCTATATTTGATGAATTAGCATTAAAGAAAGGTAATAACCTAAGTGTCTTCCAGTTAACATTAGTTTGACCAGAATATAAAATAGAATATTTATGAGGTGTAATACCAAAATTTCTACTCATAATTAATGGTCTTTTATTTCCATTAGCTTCTAATTCTTTATATAAATAATAATTCATAGAATAATATCTTAAACTATGTTCTTTGATATTATCATCTATCCATAAAAAATCAATTCCAGTATTCATTAAAGGATCAATTAATCCTTTTAAAAATGCATACATAAATTCAGAACTATAAACATTAACTTCATCTTTTTTAGTTGTATTTAATTTAGAAAATGTTTCATAGTTTACCTCTTCATTACTTATAACACCTTCAGTTTTTAAATTTAATCCTAAATAAACATTATTTTTATGAAGATAATTAGTAAGTGATAGAGGATTAGGAAATATATTTTTATTAAATGAAAAACTAATTTGTGAATTTAAACTTTTACTTCTAGCATAATCACCTAATAAAAGAATTGATATTGGTATTTCATATTTTTTAAAATTATTTAATAATTTAACAATATCTTTTTCAGAATATGATTCATTTTTAGCCCACCAAGTACCAAGAGCATATCTTGGAATTAATGGTGGAAGTCCTGTTAAATTAAAATAATCTCTAAGTCCTAGACCAAAATCTGTTGAATATATAAATAAATATGTATCTGTATTCTTATAATTTGGAGCTATTATATGTCCATTTTGATCTAAAATAGGTGTCATAGAATCATCAATAGAAGAAAAACCATCAATAGAAAATAAACCTTTACTTATATCTAATGATGATGATTTTAAATTATCAAGGCTAAATGCTGTTCCACCAAAGTTCTTTGCTTCTTCATGATTAAACCACCATGTTTTATTTGTATCGTTTGTAACAACTTTAAGATTTAATTCTGGATTTAATTTAGTACCTACGTATGGTTTTTCCTTATTATATTCTATTGTAAATCTATCACTTTTTATAATTAGTTTAATATCATCTTCTTGTACATTAAATCTTGGTTTTCCAAAAGATCTATTTGAAGCAAAAAAAGTCGGATAATCATTAAAAGATCCGGTCTCACTATATTCAAATCTTATTAATGTATCAGACAAAATACTAATTCTATATTTACTTCCTCTAAATACATATGAAGATGGTGTTTTACTTTTAACAATATCAACTTTGAATTGAGGCCCCAAATCTACCATGATTATCCTCCTTTCTTTTTATTCTTTTATTATTTTATTTGAACCATCCAGTTTTTAAATACCTCGCAGTTTGAACTTGTTGGAGGTGGATCTGCTGGTTTCATTTTCGCAATCATTGGAATTTTAAATATTCTTCCAAAGGCTACACAAGTACCTGATTGAAGTGTTTTTTGTTTTTCAATAATATCTTCTGTCATATTTGGTACACTTTTTGCTAAGAATTCTAAATCTGTTGGGTGATTTATTTTAAATATTAAGAAATTAGCACATTGAGATAAAACATTTTCATTTAAGTCTGTAGGTCTTTGAGTAATTATATCTAATAGAAGTCCATACTTTCTTCCTTCCTTAGCAATTCTTTCAAATATATTATAACCCATTAATTTCTTATCATCACCTTCAAGAACATATCTGTGAGCTTCCTCTAATATCATATGAATTGGGAATGTTGCCCTATTCTTTAATGATCTTGTAAACTTCATAAACATACGTCCAAATATCTTAACAATAGTTCTTGCAAATCTATCATCTACATCTTCTAAATTGAAGTTAACAATTTGACTTTTCTTATTACCATTTATTTGTAATTGCTTAATATATTCATCAATTGTAATATATCCATTAGCTGTAAAGAATTGACCATTACCTCTTACAACTAAATCATGTAGCTTAACTTTCAAGCTCATTGCTGAATCATACATTACTTCATTCATTAAATATCTTTCACTATACAATGTAAAGTTTAGTGCTACTTCTAAATCATGTAGTGAATAATATACACCTTTAGCATCAAAGTTCCAATTTCTATCACCTTGAATAAATTGTTTAATATAATCAGATATAATCTTATGTTCTGCAAATCTACCTTCACTATCTATATCAAAACAATTTCTAAATTTTCTTGTAAATCCAATACCAGGAACGTCTGTATCTAATGAAAGTTCAATAGTATTTGTTTCATTTAGTATTTCAAAAATTTGATCTCTTATTCTTGTTGTAGTTTGATTTGTATACATAATTGATAATATTGCACTTGCTAATATATGATTTTTAAACTCAGCAGCTTCTTTATCTTTTCTAGCAAACATTTTTACATAAGTTAGTGCTGTATCAACCATTGCTATTTGTGAAAAGTTAGTAGCTTCTAATAAGTTTAATATATCTTCAAGATCTAATAAGCATACAGGAATATTTAGTTTTTCATAAGGTTTTTGCATATTTGTAGTTATAACTTTAAATGAATAATATGGATTATTCCTCTCTAATTGTGAAAACGCATTTATATATTCACCATAAGAATCAAATATAAATAAATTTGCTTTATATGGGATTATATTCCCAGCAGGAAACACATTTTGAATTATTCTACATATACCATATGTTTTACCACTACCAGTATTACCAAAAATAGCTGTATGGTTTGAGAATAATTCATCTATACTTACATTTAATGGAAAATCATTATAAAGAGGACTAACACCTAAGTTAATACTCATATCTTGACTTCCAGTTAATATTTTTAGTTCATCTTGATTAATTATTCTAACATGTGCATCTAAACTTGGTTTCTTAATTAAACCACCAATAAAATCATTTTCGGTAAGTTCTCCTAAAAATGTTACATTTATTGTATCAGTATTAATTGAATCTATTTCACCAAGTATTTTTTTATCCTTATCTTCAAATACTACATGTAAGTTAATTAAATCATTAATTTCACCTGCTCCTTTATTAATCTCTAAGGTAGCAGTATTTTTACTTATTGTTAAAATCTTTCCTAACATACAAAAACCTCTTCCTATTCTAAGTACTATTCTATCAAATAAAGACAAAAAAATAAAGATATTTTATTTAAAGATTTACAAAAAAAGCAAATAGATTGACTATTTGCTCTCTTTAAACTTTTTATTATTAAGTTTTTCATCATATAACTCTTCTAAATCACTTGCTTCATTACTCTTTTTATATTTTTTAATTATGCTATGAATCTTTTTGGATTCAGAAAATACTTTATTATCAGGATCAAGTTTATTTAATAAGTTATTAATTTTATCAATATTAATTTTATTTTTATTATTCATCTTCTCTGTGCTTTACTCCAATCATATGCTTTAAATTTGTCTAATCCTTCTAATCCACTTTCATTAATTGTCTGATATAGATTTTTTGAATTATACTCTACTTCCTTAACTTCCATTTCATAACCATCTTCAGTTTCACTAAGTATTATATAATAAGCACTTGGCTTTTTCATTCCAATTCTAACTCCTACACCACCAAGTGTTTTAACTGCAACATTGTCTTTCATTTCATTTTCATCTTTATGAATATGTCCTTGTAATACTTCATTTACTCCCTGTGGTATTTCTTTTTTACTTCCATCATACTTATTAGTATAATGAGTTAAATATATTTTTTTACCACCTAATTCAATTATTCTATCCTCTGGGTAAGAAGCTATTTCTTTTAATTGTTCTTGCGTTAATTCTTTATTTGCATATTCACTATTACGTGTTGCTTCTTCTTTAATATATCCATCTCCTATATGTCTTTTTAAATCAAGTGGTAGTCTATCTATACCAAGAGCATATAATTCATGATTTCCTTTTATTGATTTAACTCCATATTCTTTTAATAAATCTAATACTTCTTTAGGACTAGGTCCTGTACCAATATTATCTCCAAGAGAATATATTTCATCAATTCCATTTTTTCTTGCATCTTCTAAAATAGCAAGAGTTGGTTCATAAAAAGCATGAGCATCTGCAAATATTGCTACTTTTCTTCTTTCATTTTTATGTAATGAACTAGTATTAAGATTCTTTCTAGATATTCTATTATTAATTTTTACTTCTTTTTTTTCTAAAAATTCTTCATCTATTTTTTTAGGATTATTAATTATTTTATCGTTTTCTTGAACTTTAACAAATTTTAATCCATATTCCCTAGCTAGTTCTATTTCTTCAGTAGTAGGTTTCCTACCTCCAAGAAGAGCAATATATTTAAATTTTATTCCTTCTCTAAAACAAAGTATCTCAGAATTGTCATTAGAACTTGGTGTTACACTTATTTCTAGTGCACCTCTTTGTTTATTAGAATCGCTTCTACCTTTAGAAAAAGCATTTTGTATACTTCCATTAGAGCCTAAGTTTACTGAACTACTTTTAACAAATTTTCCTAAAGGTATTTCATCTGTAATAAGTATTATATCTGATTTAGAAAGACTATACCTATAAATATTTAAACCTCTATGTGAACCAGAAGACAAACTAATAGCTAACATCTTACTATTTAAAAATTCTCTTTCATCTGTTCCTATCATTAAGTCATGAATTGATTCATTCCCACTTACTTTATGAAAATACAAGCAATATTGTTTATCCATTAAATCTATTACATCTATACCTATTTCATCACTCATTTCTTTATCAAGTATAGGTGTTAAATCAACATTCTCACTTTTTATTTTAGTTGCATTAACATTTAATTCTTTTTCATAGAAGTCTCTCATTATTTCATCAAATTCACTATAGAATGAAAACATTTCAAATGCTTCATCATAATTAGATAAAAGATTATTAGCATAATTTCTAAGAGCATCCATATCCCTACATTCAGCAACATCTTCCATTATTCTAACTATATATATAATATTTAATAAATCATCTTGTATTTCTTCATTATTCCTATTATTAAATGCTGTTATTTTAAAATCCTCTGTATTTCCATATTTATCTAACTTTTCTCTAACTTCTTTAAAAGTCATAAAAAACATCATTTGACATACTTCATCTTTTAGTGAATCTAAATTGCTTGCTTTATCTATTTTTTCTTTATATGATTCAAAATATTTTTGTCTAATATTATATAAATCATTTAAATTTTTAACATTTTTATCATCCATTTTTACAATTGATAAAAATGATAAAGAGTTTTTTATAGATTCTTTTTCTGACTCAGTTAAATTATCTTTTTTAATTATTTCACTATATATAGATGGATTCTTTAAATAACTATTTAAAAGATCTAGTTTTACTCTCACTTTTATAAGTTCTGATTCATTTTCTTCTATTAAACCATTATCTTTAAAGTAATTATAAACATCTAAAAATTCATTTATTTTTCCATCTTTATATATATTTATAATTTGATTATAATTATTTGGAGCATATTTAAATAAAGAAAATAAGCTAAATCCAAAAGTTTCATAAAATTTATTATCTCCTGGATAATTATCAAAAAAATCTTTTATTTTATTATCTTTAATAATACTAAAATATCCATATGAAATATCTTTATTTAATACATTACATATTCTATTCCATATTAGCTCGCATATATTTGAACTTAATCTATTAGATAAATTTAATGAAATCAATAAGTTTTCATAATTCATATTATTAATTAATCTTTCTTGTAAAGATTTAGATACATTAATAATATTTTCTTTAATTTGATTAGAAGCCATTCTTATTACTTCTTCTTCAATATTAAATAATCTTAATTTTTTAAGAAGTAAATCATATTTTTCACTGTTATTTTTTACTTTAGATAAATTTGCAAAAATATTTGCATAGAAAGAAACATCTACATTATTTACATCATCAAAAGAATTAATTATATTTTCAAACATATCTAATGGTATTTCATTATTGACAATAGTTTGTTTAACAAGATTATATAGTTTTTTATCTTTATCACTTAAGTTATCATTATACAATTGATTGATTCTTTTCCATATATACATACATTTATTGATTTCAATATTTTTACTACTAACAATAACAAAACATAATTCTCTATAATCATAATAATTAACAATTTCATTAAATAATTCAATATCATCAATAAATATTATTCTCTGTGAGCCATATTTAATTAAATAATTGGCAAAATTCTTTATATCTGATTCTTTTATTTTTTGTAACATAATATTATATATTTTAAAAAAATGTGTTTCATTATCTATTAAAGAATCAAAATATATTTTATATAATGTATTAATACTTACATTATTAATCAAATGCAAGCAAATATTTTTATTAAACTCTATTCCAGTAACAAAACTAAATGTATCCTCTATTGGTTCAAAAAGATCATCAAATTGTTTTGGATTAATTTTTAATATTTTATCCCATACAATATTTAACTCAGTTATAAAATTAGATGAAGATACATAACTAAGATTTAATCCTAAAATGTATAACATATCATATAAATAATCTAAATCAGCATTTTTTATTATTTCTTCAAATGCTTCAACTGATAACATATCTAATAATTTAGCATTTTCATCTTCAATTAATAAATCTTTAATTATATCTTTTGATAATATTTTAATATTCTTATCATTTATTACATCTATATCTATTTCATAATCAAATCTTTCAATTGCAAGTTTCATTAAATCAGTATTATATGAATATTCTTCTACTAAACTATAATCATCTGGATTATCCAAATATTCAAATATAATCTTTAAATCTTCATTTGGTTTATATCCTATAGAATGAGCATATATCCATAAATCAAAATCAACAATATTTTTATTCATCAATATATCTACTATATTCATACTAGGATTATATCCATGTGATAATGCAGTTTTAAAAATATCAATTCCTTCATTATTTGATTTAAAATCATAATATTCAATTAATTCAGGTTTAATTGAAGCAATTTCTAAAAATACATTATAATTATTACTATAATGTTTTAGTATATCTTCATCTATATTATATCCTTGTTTTAATAAACCTATAAATATTGATGAGTATTTTTTTAATGTATCTTTTAAACTATCAGAACTTAATCTATCAATTTGTGGTTTTAATCCTTTATTATCATCCCCTAATATTATTAGTTTTAATATAAATTCTTCATTTTCATGATATAATATACTAGAAAAAAAACTATTTATTAATGATTGTACTTCTTCTAAAGTCATTTTATCATATGCTTTTTCTAATATTTTACTAGAACTTAAAAAATTACCTTTTTTTAAAACTTCTTTATCAGGAATAAAACCTTTAGATATTGCATAATCGAATAGTTCATTTTTTATACCCCTATAATATTTAAAATATGTAATATTATTATCAATTATATACCTAAATAATTCATCATTAGATAATAAGTATTGATTATTAATAATATTTTCAATATCTATTTTAAATCCACTAGATATAATCCGTTTCATTTCATTTTCACTTATATCAAATCTTACTGTATATAAAAGTCTTGGGTTTTCATATACGATTTGTTCAGGAGTTTTTCCTTGCATAATAGAAGATACTATTATCTTATCAAGTTCACTATCTATTAAATTAGAAGAATAATCAAAATAACAATACTTTACTAAAGTTGAATTTTTCTCTTTTAACTTTGCTTGCATAACTCTGCTTTCGCAAAGTATCTTATTATTAATTAAATCTTTTTCTTTTGGTTTATATCCATGATCAAAAGCATATTGAATTAACTCATCTATATTAATTACTCTTAAACGCATTATAAAATCTCGATTTATTCTTACAATTAATCTGGGATTTACTCTTAATAAAAATTTATAATTATTTATATTCATTAATATCATCTACCCTATTGTATATTGTTAATTATTATCTAGAAATTACATCACCATGTGGTCCATCATTTTCAATTGTAAGTATTTTATTCTCATCATCTATTTGTGAAATTGTTTCAATTCCTATTGGTGATATATTCTCTAATTTTAAATTAGCTCCATAATATACATACTGATATGTTCCATCAGTAATAAAATACTCTGTTACACTTCCAGATTTATTTATCTTAATATAGTAATCAAGTTCAGTTCTACCAGTTAATTCTAACTCTTTTCCAGTACATGTTTTACATCTTGTATAAACTTGTTCACCAGTAGACATCATTGAATCCATTATCCATTGTTGACTAGCTACTTTATATATTTCTTTTACTTCAGTTGAGAATGAATTCTTCTTTGCTTCATTAAACATTCCCATTACATTTGGAAGTGCTATTATTACAAGTATTGCAAGTATAGCTATTACTGCAAGTAATTCTACTAATGTAAATCCATTTTTATTTTTCATATCATCACCAATATAATAATATCATAATATAATTAATTAAAAAAGATGTTTTACCCCCATCCAGGAGTATAACATCCTTCATTAGCACTTTTTATTGGTTGATTATAAAGATATTCTGGTGAAATATAATTCCAATTATCTACACCTGTTCCAAATCCATCAAGAGTTTCAAAGTATTCTCCATAACGACTTTTTGAAAAATAATTAACCATTTGATTATTCTTATATTTTAGAGAATAATCAATATTACTATTTGGATCATTTAAATAAGTATTGATATTTGGGTCATTTGGTAAATACTCATTAGAATTAAGATATACTGCATAAAAATTATAACTATATCCTTCTAAATCATTTCCTGAAACTATATAATCATGAAAAGTTTTCCAAGTCATACCAGATTTATATGGAAAATATTCTTTTGAACCATCTATATCTTTAAATACACAATATTCTGAATCAAAATATGATGGTCTATTTACTCCCTGTGGTCCAGAATCACTAATAGTTAATGGGTCTTCATCCCCCAAGTCTGATACTTGTTTAATTTCATCAATATTAATATTTTCAACTTTTAAGCCATCACCAAAATATGAATATTGATATGTTCCATCAGTAGCATGATATTCAACTACATTCCCTGCTTTATTAAGCTTAATGTAATAATCAAGTTCACTTCTTCCACTTAAGTCTAATCCTTTTCCAGTACATGTTTTACATCTTGTATATACTTGTTCACCAGTAGACATCATTGAATCCATTATCCATTGTTGACTAGCTACTTTATATATTTCTTTTACTTCAGTTGAAAATGAATTCTTTTTTGCTTCATTAAACATTCCCATTACATTTGGTAGTGCAATGATAACAAGTATTGCAAGTATAGCTATTACTGCAAGTAATTCTACTAATGTAAATCCATGTCTATTTTTCATATCATCACCTATTCTAAATATAACATAAAAAATAAAAAAAAATAAAGATAAAATTATTAAAAAAAGATGATTTCTCATCTTTATTTATTAATCTTATATTTTGTTCCTTCTCTTGTATCCATAAGTTCTATACCTTGCTCTAATAATTCACTTCTAATCTTATCAGCAAGAGCATAATCTTTTTCCTTTTTAGCATTATTTCTCTTAGCAATCATATCAAGTATATATGATGTTAATTTTTCATCTTCTTCACTTTCTTTAATTAAATTTAATGAAAATACTTTATCAAAATCTTTAATTAATATTAATTTTGTATGACCATTAACATCATTATCTTTAAGTAAATCATATAATACTGTTAATGCATTAGATATATTTAAATCATTAGAAATACTCTCTATAAATTTATCATTATATTGTTTATATTTATCTTCTTCTAAATCTCCTTCATCTAAAATACTTGATATTCTAGATTTTAATTTATTCAATGTTTTAGTAGCTTGATCTAATGCACTAAATGAAAATACTAATTGACGACGATAGTGAGAATTTAAACACATAAATCTAAATGCTAGTGGATCATATCCACTTTTTTCAAGTTCACTAACTGTTAATATAGCACCATTTGATTTACTCATTTTACCTGATTCATCAAGTAAATGTTCATTATGAAACCAATAATTACACCACTTATGTCCTAGGTAACTTTCACTTTGAGCAATTTCATTAGTATGATGTGGAAATATATTATCAACTCCACCACCGTGAATATCCAAATATTCTCCAAGATATTTTATTGATATACCAGAACATTCTATATGCCATCCAGGATACCCTTTACCCCATGGTGAATCCCATAATAATTCATGACCTTCAAATTTAGATGTAGTAAACCATAAAGCAAAATCAGCTTGATTTCTCTTATTACTATCTTCTTCTACTCCTTCTCTAGCACCAACAACCATTTCATCTTCTTTATGATTAGTAAGAACATAATAATCTTTTAATTTACTTATATCAAAATATACATTACCACCAGCTACATAAGCATAACCATCTTTAATTAATTTTTCTATAATAGTAATATACATATCTATATTTTCAGTAGCAGGACTTACAATATCTGGCATCATACAATTAACTTTTGTATAATCTTCAAAAAAAGCTTTTGTATAAAAGTCAGCTATTTCCATAGAAGATTTTCCTTCTCTTTTCTTTGCTACTTCCATTTTATCTTCACCAGAGTCTGAATCACTAGTTAAATGTCCTACATCAGTTATATTCATTACTCTCTTAACATTATATCCTAAATAAATAAGAGTTTTTTCTAAAATATCATGACCAATATAATTTCTAATATTACCTATATGAGCATAATGATATACTGTAGGTCCACATGTATACATTTTAACTTTTCCTTTTTCAATTTCTTTAAATTCTTCTTTTTTATGTGTCAAAGTATTATAAATATACATAACCTCATCTCCTCTTTAACAAATTTTATACTACAATTTAATATTTATGTCAATACTCGATTTTATTCAAATATAGCCCACATGCAGGTGCGCAAAGACCAAGTTTACACCTACTTTGACTGTCTATTATTTTATCAATATCATTAATATTTTTCTTATTATCATTTATATCAAGTAATAATCCTACTATATTTCTAATCATATATCTTAAAAAACCACTAGATGATATTTTCAAATATAATATTTTATTACTAATTTTATAATCAATACTAATATTTCTAATATAGTTTTTAGCATCTTTATCAGATGTAAAACTCTTAAAATTATGTTCACCATTTAACTTAGATATAAATTTATCTAATAAATCTTTATCTATCTTTTTACAGTATTGTAATACATAATCTTTTTCTATAGGATTGTACTCTTTCATATTAATCTTATAAATATATTCTTTTCTTGAAACAGAATATCTAGCATGAAAATCACTATTTACTTTTTTTATATTTTTTATATATATTGAATCATCTATTAAACTATTAATTGAATGTTTTAATTTTTTTAAATCAATTTTCTTATCATAATCAAAATGACAATATTGATTATATGCATGTACACCTCTATCAGTTCTTGATGATGCGATTGTATTAATATTTGTATTTAATATTTTAGATAGTACTTTTTCTATTTGTCCTTCTACAGTAATATTATTATTTTGTACTTGATAACCAAAATATTTAGAGCCATCATAAGTTAAATTTATTAAATATCTCATAATACCTCCTAGATAAAACAACAATATAATATTAATAAATGGAATATAATTAAAAATATATCATTATAACTTAACTTATTTGTTTTATAATTAGTTCTTTGTTTTTTTATATCAAATAATCTTAATTTACTTTCTTCTAAAGTTTCTTTTCTTTTAATTCTAGCTAATCTTGTTATATTAAAATGTAATCTAATTTTCTTTAATATACTAAGTCTTCCATATACTATTCCTCTAGATACAGAAGATGTAATTGTTTTATATTTTACACTCATATATAAAGGAAAATATCTAAGCCAACTATTTATTTTAAAAGCAAGTACTGAAACATTTAAATATAGAAAATTAGGTAATGATAAAAATCTATCAATTGCATAAATACTCTCACTAGGAGAAGTAGTAAAAGCAAGAATATTTAAATATTCTAATAAGATTACTATTTTACTTACATAAACAAAATATAAATCAATATTCTTATCAAAATATGCCATTATAACAGCCATTATTACATATACATATCTTAAAAACCAAAATGTATTAAAATAATATCTAAATGGAACTAATGATAATAATGCCATTAATATAACAAATACTAATAAAAATATATGAATATATAAAGTATTACTTAATATTAATACAATAATACAGATTAGAAAATTTATTAATTTTGCTAGTGGGTTTAATTTATGTATTATTGAATCAATTGGATAATAAGAACCAAATGAATTTCTAGAATACATCTCTATACACCCCCTTTATTAAATCAAGGATGTTTGTATAAAATTTTATTTCATGACCTTTTTTTCTACATTCTTTAACAAATGAAATAATTGGAGGAGTATTTAAATTAATACTTTCTAAATCATAAGTTTCTAATAATTCTCTATTTCCTTCTTTTACTATTTTAGTTAAATACATTAAATAAACATAATCCGTTACTTCATAACAAAAAGCTGTATCCTTAGATAAAATAATAATTGTTTTTTTATATTTATTTTTAAGTGTTTTTAATAGTCTTACTAAGTCTTTCTTTTCTGGATTAGAAAGTCCATTAGTTATTTCATCTAAAACAATAATTTTCGGATTATATATAAGTGTACATGCTAGTGATAAACGTCTAGCATCTATTAAACTAAGATTTAATGGATTTTTATCTAAATAATCATCATTAAGACCAACTAGTTTTAATGCATCACTTACTCTACTTTTTAATTTATCTGTTTTATATTTAAACTCCTTCATACCAAAAGATAACTCATCAAATACAGTTTTATTAAAAAACATTTCATATGGATTTTGATATACATACCCAAGTTGACTTCTTACTTTTCTAAGACCTTTAACTCTACCATCACTTATATAACTACCTAATTTAACTTCTCCTTTTGTTGGTATAGCAAGTGTAGTAACAAGTCTTCCTAATGCTGATTTACCTGCATTAGAAGCACCAATAAATGAATAAATACCACTATCTTTAATATTAAAAGAAACATCATTTAATACAGTCTTCTCTAAAGACGTAGATTCATTAATTATATAACTTACATTTTTAAATACTATTTCCATAATGCACCTACCAACTTTTCATTTGTCAAATAATATTTATTAATCATACCATAATCCATTAAGTATTTATTAAGTTCTATTATAAATGGAAGACCAAGCCCTAGTCTTTTAAGTAGTTTTTCTTCATTTAAAACACTTAATGTTTTCCCATCACAAACTACTTTATTATCTTGGATAATAATAATTCTATCACTATTTAATGTATCTTCCATATCAGTAGTTACATTTATAATAATTCCACCATTTTTCTTAAAATCATCTAGTATTTTAAATATAAGTAATTTATCATAATAATCAAGTTCACTAATAATATTATCTAGTATTAATACTTTAGGTTTAGTAATTAAAGATGATAATATTTTCATTTTAGCTGTATCACTTCTACCTAAACTATTAGGATCTCTATTTAATAAATGATCTAATTTATATACTCTACTTTCACTTTGAACAATTGATGTAATATCATCTTTATTGTATGATAAACTCTCTAGTCCAAAAACTATTTCATCTAAAACAGTTTCACCTACAAATATGTTTAGATGTTTATATAATACTATTGAAACATCTTTATAAATAGTAGATAAATTATTATCTTTTAATTCATTTTCTCCTATAAATATATTTGTGTCTTTATTATATTCTAAAAAAGTACTAATAAAAAAGTTATTAGAATTACCTATAATTGTTACATGTGACTTAAAATCAATACTAAAATCTATATTTGTTCTATATCTATATTTAAAATATTCCACAATATTCACCTAACAAAATTATACATTTTATAGTAAAAAAAAACAATATATTTAATATATTGTTATTTATTAAATTGGTTCACTAGTAATCATTTTAGCATAAAGTCCTTCATTTCCATTATCTAGTTTATAAACACCTAATACTCTCCAGTTTGGACTACTAGAATTATTACCATATCTTAAATAATTATTTGGATTAGCTCCTGATATAATACATGCTTTTGCACTACTTGGTTCTATGGCTGTTCTAGTTGCATTACATTTACAATTATTAACACCATTAGGATCTTTACCTGTTAATTTGCCTGATTCAAATGCATCACATACAGCTTCAACTAATGTTTTATTTGCAGTATTTACTGCATCAGGGTTACCATCTCCAACAACATACTCAGCAATATAACCTGCTGCTCCTTGCTTTCTAATAATAACAGAATCATTATTTAATGTTCTAGAACTTGTAGGATCTAATATACAACCTTTTATATTTGCTCCTCCTGCAGATTCATTAGTACATCTACTATCAGTTCTATCAACATCTATTTCTAAAAATCCCATTTCAATAAGTTCATATACTTTTATTTCTATTTCTTCCACACCATTGAATATATCATCATTTTTACTTGCATATAAAGTGGCTCCAGTTTCAATATGTTCTTTCTTTTGATCAAGCAATCTATTATTTATATTTCTATTAACATTGATTACACTTGGAACAATTATTATACTTAGAATACCTATAATAGTAATTACAACAAGTAATTCTACTAATGTAAATCCTTTCTTCTTCATTATAATCAACCTCTATTCTATAAACATTATAATAAAACTCTTGATTATTTTCAAGAGTTTTTATTAATTATATTTTCTATAATTTCATATATTCTATCTTTACCAATTTTAGTTACACTTGAAAAATTTACTATTTCGTCCCCAAGTGATGGATTAAGTGTTTTTTTGATAAGCTCATCTTGTTTTGCTCTAAGTGATCTATTTACTTTGTCATATTTTGTGCAGCAAATAGTAACTGGCAAATTATAATATTTTAAAAATTTATACATTAAAATATCATCTTCTGTTGGTTTATGTCTATAATCTACAAGCAAAAATACATGTTTTAAATATGGTCTTTGTTTTAAATACTCTTCAATCATAACACCAAATTTTTCCATTTGTTTTTTACTAGTATTAGCATAACCATAGCCTGGAACATCTACAATATAAAATTCTTTGTTTACTAAATAAAAATTTAATGTTTGTGTTTTACCAGGTTTAGAACTTGTTCTTGCTAAGTTTTTTCTATTTATAATTGTATTTATAAAACTACTTTTACCAACATTACTTCTACCAAGAATTAAAAACTCACTTTTTTTATCTTCAGGATATTGACTAATTCTAACAGCAATAATTGGATCTTCTACACTAACTACTTCCATTATTTTTCCTCACTTTGTTCTTTAAATTCCTTACAAGATTTAGATAAATCTTCAAGTAATGCATCTATTTTAGCCTTATCTTCATTTCTAACACCAGAAGCATATTTATGACCTCCACCACCATACTTAGCAGCTATTTCATTAATTACTGGTCCTCTACTTCTAATATTAACTCTAAATTTATTATTCTTTTCATCTCTTGATACAAAAGCCCATACAAGAACATCTTCAATATTATTAAAATCATTAATCATATTAGATGCAGCTGATGAATCACTGCCAAGAGAATTAATAATATCATCATCTATTTGAATACTTGCAAATCCATTCTTATCAACATGAAGATTTGTTGCTATATGGCCCATAAGTCTTACTTCAGATAATGGTTTTACATATAGTTTTCTATATAAACTTTCTATATCTAATTTATATTTTTTAACCATATCAGCACACAAATTAAATGTCTTATTAGTTGTATTAAATAAAAATCTATTTGTATCACTTACAATACCTATATAAATAAATCCAGCAGTTACTTCATCCATTTTTAAACGAGTTGATTCAATTACTTCGTACACAAGCTCACTAGCAGAACTTGCATCTTCTCTAATATATTCAACATTACCAAATCTATCTACAAAAGGATGATGATCTATTTTAACTACATTTTTAAATTCACTAAAATTTTCTATATCTACTCTTTTATTATCTGGTGTATCAGTTACAATTAATAAACCATTTTCATAATCATAATTTTCAACTTTATCAACTTTTCCAAAATATTTAAATCTAGATACAGATGTACCAACTGCATATACTTCTTTATTTTCAAATGTTTGTTTAATACTTCTTTTTAAAGCCATTTGACTTCCAAAAGCATCTGGATCTGGTCCAATATGTCTTGCAATATAGATCTTTTTATATTTTTTTATTTCATTATATATTGCTTTATATATACTATTCATAATTTCTCTTTTCTATTTATTAATTAATGCATATGTATCTTTAATAATCATTAATTCTTCATTAGTAGGAATTACATATACAGGTATTTTAGAAGTCTTAGCACTAATAATTCCTTCTTGAATATCTTTATATCCTGCGATTGTTTCATTAACTTTTGAATCAATTTTTATACCAAGTGGTAATAAACGATTTAGTATTTCTTCACGAGCAGAAATTCCATTTTCACCTACTCCAGCTGTAAATACTATTGCATCTACTTCACCTTTTAATTCAATGTAATAATCAGCTATATATTTAGCTACTCTATCATTATACATATTAAGTGCAAGAATTGCTCTTTCATCTCCTGATGCTGCAGCATTTTCTACATCTCTACTATCACTAAATCCACTTACTCCAAGTAGACCACTTTTTTTATTTAATGCATTTGTAACATCAGCAATACTATCTCCTGATTCTTTACATACATATTCTAATATTGATGGATCAATTGAACCACTTCGAGTACCCATCATAAGTCCATCAAGTGGAGTAATACCCATTGTTGTATCAAAACATTTTCCATCTTTTATAGCACTAATACTAGCACCACTACCAATATGGCAAATGATTAAATTAATATCATCACTTCCTAATTTTTTCTTCATTACAGTAGTAATATATTTATGACTAGTACCATGGAAACCATATTTTCTTACTCCATATTTTAAATACCATTCATATGGTACTGGATAAATATAATTTTCTTTTGGCATAGTTTGATGGAAAGCAGTATCATATACAGCAACCATAGGTGTTTTAGGTAAAACTTTCTTTAATGCTTCAATTCCAGCTAAATTTCCTGGATGATGAAGAGGTCCTAATTTAGTTAATTCTTTAATATCATTAATTACTTCATCTGTAATAATAACAGAATCACTATATTTTTCACCACCATGTAATACTCTATGTCCTACTCCTTTAATTTCATCTAAACTCTTAACTGCATTATGTTCAAGTAATTCATCAATTAAAACTTCAACAGCTGCACTATGATCTTTTAAGAACTTAGCTCCTTTAATCTTTTCTCCATTTATTTTAGTAGTCCAGAAACTATCTTCAAGTCCAATTTTTTCAATATAACCACTAATTATTACTTTTTCTTCTGGCATTTCAAATAATTGATACTTTAGTGAACTACTACCAGCATTAACACATAAATACTTCATATATTTTCCCTCTTTCTATATAACGTAATTATTATAGCAAAGAAAATAAAAAAAGTGAATTTTTATTTCACCTTTTTAGACCTTTCATTATATTTTTCTATTTTATTAAATTCTACTTCATCATTAAATTCATATTCATTATTTCTAGTATTTATACATTTCATTTTATATATCAGTTTATTTTTATTACTAAATCTATTATTTATAAGCATATCATTCACCATTAAATATTATGTGAATAATATATTTATTTATACTAAAAAACTTACTATATACTAGTAAGTTCTGTTTCTTTTTCTTTAAATTTTTCTTCAACTTTTTTATTATATTTATCTATTAATTCTTGTACTATTTCTAAGCACATATCTCTTTCATCTTCTCTTAGACTTTCATCTTTTTTTATCTTGTTATTCTCATCTTGTCTTATATTTCTTAATGCAACTTTAGCTTCTTCTGCCATAGAACTTGCTTCTTTTACATAATTTTTTCTTGTTTCTCCAGTAAGTTCTGGGACAGTTAACATAATTACTTCTCCATTATTTGTAGGAGCAATTCCAAGATTAGCCTCAAATATTGCCTTTTCTATATTTTTTAGTGAAGATTTATCAAATGGTTTAATAGATAATACTCTAGCTTCTGGTATTGATATAGTAGCAAGGCTTTGAATTGGTGTTGGTACTCCATAATAATCAACCATCACACCATGTAAAATATTTGGATTAGCTCTACCTGCCCTTATTGTAGTATATCTACTTTCTAAGTTTTCAATAACTTTCTCCATTTTAGCTTTTATCTCATTTTCATCTATCATAAATATCCCTTCCTTACAAAATAATTATATAATATGTATATTTTTTAATCAATTATTTTTTCTCTTGCTTTTTTGATTTTTCTTTCTTTAGATTATTAGAATCAATATTATAATTCTTATTAATCAAATAAAATGTAGATATAATTATATATATTGAATATCCTACTAAAAATACTATCATTACCATTGGTGAAATAGTATATATTTTTAATAAATCTAATATTGCTACAACAAATATTGTTATCAGTAATGTTATTAGATTAATATTAACATGTTTTTCAATCTTACTCTTTTTCATAAACTTATTATATCAATTAATAAATATTTCTTCTACTATTTTTAATATCTTTTTCTAAAATAAAAAGAGACTATTTGTCTCTTAATATTGCATTATGTTTTTTAACAACTAATTTAATAATACTATCGAATACTGGACTAACTTCTTCTTCTGATAAAGTTTTATCATTACTTTCAAAATATAAATTATATGCGATTGATTTTTTATCTTTAGCTATTTTTTCTCCTTCATAATAATCAAATACTTCTACTCTACTAAGTAATTTTTTACCAGCTTCTTTAATAGTTTTAATAACATCTTCATTAGTTACATCTTTTGAAAGTTCAAAAGCAACATCTTTAGAAATACCAGGGAATTTAGAGAATTCTTTGTATTTAACTCTCTCTGTTTTAATATCAAATAATGTATCTAAATTTATTTCAAGCACATATACTTCATCTTTTGAAATCTTTGGATGTACTTGTCCAAACATACCAACAATCTTATGTCCTACGCTAATATACACACTTTTAGTAGGATGCATTTCTTCTGGTAATTCTTGAACTATAAATGCATATCTATTTTTATAGCCTAATTTATCAAGAAAATCTTCAACTATACCTTTTACTGTATAAAAATCATATTTTTCTTTAACTAAACCTTCTGTATATACACCACTCATTAAAGCACATAATTTCTTTTCTTCGATGTATTCACCATTAATTAAACTAAAACATTTAGATATTTCAAAAATACTTAAATCTTTAATATTTCTTGCTTTATTATATTTAAATACATCTAAGTGAGAAGTAATCATACTGTGTCTTAATATAGTTCTCTCTTCTGATAGTGGATCTAATACTTTAATAACACCAAATTCATCATTAGTAAATTTAAATACATCATTAATATTAATTAAAGAATATGTAATTACTTCATTTAATCCTAAAGAAATCATTTCATCTCTAACTAATCTATCAATTTTATTAAATTTACTTGGAATACTTTCAAATACTGGAAGAGTACTATTAATATTATCAACACCATATACTCTTGATACTTCTTCAATTAGATCTTCAGGAATACTAATGTCTGTTCTTCTAGTTGGAACCATTACTTCAAAAGAAGAATCTTTACATTTAGCTTCAAAATGTAATTTTTTAAATACATCTAAAACATCTTCTTCTTTTAAATTATATCCAAGAACACTATTAATTTTATCTAATTTGATATTTATTTTCTTTTCATTTCTATCTTGAGTATTATATTCAAGCATACCAGATAGTACACTACCAGAAGCATAATGTTCTAACATATGACATGCTCTATCAATAGCCATATAACATCTATTAACATCAAGACCTTTTTCATATCTAATAGATGATTCACTACGAAGTAATTTTTTAGATGTTCTTCTTATATTACCACCATTAAATATAGCACATTCAATAACAACATTTTTAGTATTTTCATCTATTTCAGTATCAAGACCACCCATTACCCCAGCTAAAGCAACTATTTTTTTATCATTTGTAATTACTATATCATCATTAGATAATATTCTCTCTTGATTATCAAGAGTAACTAAAGTTTCCCCATTCTTTGCATTTCTAGCGCCAAGCATTTTACCTAATTTATCAGCATCATAGAAATGAAGTGGTTGTCCTGTTTCTAACATTACAAAGTTAGATATATCAACAACATTATTTATACTTCTAATACCACATGCCATTAATCTATTTTTAAGCCATAATGGACTTTCTTCTATAGTAATATTATTAACTCTTTTAACTAAGAATGTATATACATCTTTAGTATCTACTTTTAATTCTAAGTAATCTTTAATATCTTCTTTAATTGTTTTATAAGAAGTATCTGGAAGAGTTACATCTTCTCCAGTTACAACTGCAGATTCATATGCAAGACCTAAAACACTAAGTAAATCTGCTCTATTAGCAGTAAGTTCAATATCAATAACAAAATCATCAAGTTCTAAATACTTAATTGGATCTTCTCCAACTTTTGCATCATCACCTAAAACACATATTCCATTAATATCCTCATCTTTTAAATATTTTCTATCTATTCCAAGTTCTAATAATGAACAACACATACCATTAGATTCACAACCTAATATTGTACTTTTCTTTATTGTTCCTTCTGGAAGAACACAACCTGGAAGTGCAACTATTACTTTGATACCCTCTTTCATATTAGGAGCACCACAAACAATATCTAATACTTCACTTTTAATATCAACTCTACATAGTTTTAAATGATCAGATTTTGGATGATTTTTACATTCAATAACTTTTCCAATAACTAAGTTTTCATGAGCACATAAAGGACCCATTGATTCATATTCATTACCAAGTTTTAATAATGAATTAGCAAGTTCTTTATTATCAACTTTTTTAAGTGGGGTATAATCATTTACAAATTTAGTACTTAATATCATTTCTATATCTCCTTTCTATCAAAGTTCTTTAAAAATCTATAATCATTTGTGAAATAATCTCTAATATTTGTAACACCATATTTTAAAGATGCTACTCTCTCTATTCCAACACCAAAAGCAAATCCTTGGTATTTAGTATGATCAAATCCACAATTTTCAAGTACATTTGGATGAACCATTCCACAACCAAGTATCTCAATCCATCCAGTTCCTTTACATATATTACATCCTTTTTTATCACATTTAAAGCAAGATACATCTACTTCATAAGATGGCTCAGTAAATGGGAAATAACTAGCTCTAAATCTAATTTCACGAGATTGTCCAAACATTTTTCTAGCAAGTAATTCTAATGTTCCTTTTAAATCAGATAAACTAACATTTTCACCAACAACTAACCCTTCAATTTGACTAAATTGATGTGAATGAGTTGCATCATCATCATCTCTTCTATATGTTTTACCAGGGCAAATTAATTTAAATGGTTTTTTCTCCTGATTTGCAAGCATACTTCTAACTTGCATAGAACTTGTATGTGGACGAAGTAACATTTCATCATTTATATAAAAACTATCTTGAGCATCTCTAGCAGGATGATCTTTTGGTAAATTTAACATTCCAAAACAATTAGCATCACTATCTATTTCTGGTCCATCTACAACATCATAACCCATTGAAATAAATAAATCCTCTATTTCTTGTCTAACAATAGTTAACGGATGCATAAATCCACTTTTTCTCTTTTTACTAGGAAGAGTTAAATCAATTCTATCACTTTCTAGTTTCTTATTTAATGCATCTTCTTTAATACTAGCTAACTTTTCTTCAATAGTTTTAGTTATTAAATTTCTAACTTCATTAGATTTACTACCTACTTCTCTTTTTTCTTCATTAGTTAAACTAGACATACCAGCCATTATTTCATTAAAAACACTTTTTTTACCAATATATTTTGATTTAACATTATTAAGTGTTGTTTCATCTTGACACTCATTAATATCTTTTAATGCATCATTTTTAATATTCTCTAATTTCTCTATCATTTTTCCTCCTAAAATAAAAAATCATAAACTAAGGACGAAATAACCGTGGTACCACCTTAATTCATGATTTTATCATGCTCTTTATTCGTTAACGCCGAAATTATTACGTTCTTTTTATATGAAGGTGAATTCATAAGTATTTATTTGTTAGACTTTCACCTAATACTAACTCTCTATAAATAAATAACTCTTACTACTATTTCTTCACAAAAGATAAATAAATATTAACACTATTATTATTTTTTTTCAAGAATATTTTGAATATATTCAATAATTTTATTTGTTTTAATATCTTTACTATCACCATCTTGTCTAATTCTTACTTCTACAAAATGATTTTCTAGCTTTTTACCTACAACTATTGTTATTGGAATACCAATTAATTCCATATCATTAAATTTAATACCAATACTTTCTTTTCTATCATCAAGTAAAGTATCTATATTTAATGCTTCTAATTTATCATGTAAATTATTTGCATATTTAGATATTTCATCATCATTAACATTAGAAATAATAATTCCAACTTTATATGGAGAAACTGATATTGGCCAAATTATTCCTTTATCATCATTATGTTTTTCCACAATAGCACTAATTACTCTATCAAGTCCTATAGTATAGCATCCTATATGAGCATATTCTTTCTTATTAATTTCATCTGTATATGTAACATTTAATTTACCTGAAAATTTACGTCCTAATTTTGTTATTTGTCCTACTTCAATACCATCTAATATTTCACATTCATTTTTACATTTTGGACAAAGGGATTTCTCATCAAATAGTTTTATATCAGCATATCTATTAACTTTAAAATCTCTTCCATGATTTGCATTTTTATAATGATAATTAGTTTTATTACTACCACAAATAAAATTATTCATGTTTTTAACTTCATTATCAGCTATTATTTCCATATCCATACCAATTGGTCCAATATATCCAACACTAGTTCCTAATTTTTCAAGTTCATATATTGATGGTATTTTAATATTATTTGTTTTAAATAGTTTTTTTAATTTTTTTACATTAAGTGAACTATCTCCTTTTAACAAAATCATTTTATAATTACCATCTACTTTTACTATTAATGATTTTAATATACGTGATTCAAATATATCTAAATAATCACTTAAATCTTTAATACTCTTTTGACCAGGTGTTTTTATTAATTCTAATTGTTTTGGAATAACTTCTTTTAATGTTGTAATAGTACTAGAAGTTGCATCTTCAACATTAGATGTATAAGAACAATTAGTACATTTTACTACTTTATTATCTCCTTCTTTAGAAATAACTTGAAATTCTTCACAAAATTCCCCTTCATCTCCTCTAACAACTAAAGTATCTAGCCCAACTCTATTAAATATCTTTTTGAATGCTAAATACATCTTATCATAGCTTACATCTTCTCCACCTTCATTAGCATCGAAACTATATGCTTCTAAAGTATAGAATTCTTTTTTACGAATAAGACCATATTCAACATGTTTTTCATCTCTAAAATTATGATTAATTTGATATAAAGAAAAATGTAAATCTTTATAGCTTTTTACTTTATAAGATGCTAAGTATGCAAATAACTCTCTAGCAGATGAAAACAATTTTAATCTATTATCATCTCTATCTAAAAAGTTAAATTCTTCTATTCCAAAATCACTTTCAGTATAATTACTCATAACAGGAACAAGAACTTCTTGTGCATGAATATCTTCTAATTCTTCTCTTATTATTTTTTTTATATTTTCAAGGACTCTAAGTCCATATGGTAAATATGAATAAACACCATTACCATTTTTAAGAACCATTCCACTTTTAATAAGTAGTTTAGTCGCTAAAATACTTTCATCTTTAGGGTTTTCTCTTCTTGTAACAAAAAAACTATTACTTAACTTCATAAACTACTCCTCAACTACATATGCTATTATTTCTCTTTTTAAAGCACTATTATTATCAAATCTAATGCATACACTTCTACCATTCATTGATTCATTTGTTCTAGGATCTGTAAAATCTGTATTATCTACTCCCTCTTCAGCATAAGAATTACTAGCTTTTAAATATCCATTATTTATTAAAAAATTTACAGTTCTATATATACAATCAGAAGATCCTTGCTTAGAATTGTCATAAACATATTGAACTGGACTTTTAAGTTCAGTAATATGTTCAGTTCCATAGTCCCTAGCAGCAGCTTCAATTTGAGCTATTTTATTCTCATAAGCACTCTCTAAAACACTTTCTCTCATAGAAAAAACTCCTGGTGTTATCATAATAGCTAAAATACCTATAATTGCTATTACTGCAAGTATTTCAACTAAGGTAAATCCTTTATTATTCATACTATTATCTCCTATTTTACATTAAAAATTATAACATAATTTATTGATTAATAATAGCCCTTTTTTCTTGAATTAATATCAATTATATTATATAATAGTAATGATAGAATAAAGAGAGGGCAAAATATGAAGGAATTCGACTTTGAGAAAACACCAATCGTTGAAATAGCTAACGAAATCCTTTTGGATGGCGTAAAACGTGGCGCCAGCGATATACATTTTGACCCTTATAAAGACGGTTTAGCAATTAGAATGAGAGTTGATGGAGTTTTATACGACTATTCACAAGTTCCTGCTGAATATAAAAGGAACATGATTTCACGTATAAAAATGATTTCTAGTATGAACATAATGGAAACCAGACTTCCACAAGATGGAGCTATCAAATCTAAAATTGGAGATAAAGAACTTGACCTTCGTGTTTCAAGTTTGCCCTGTCATAACGGAGAAAAAGTCGTTCTTCGTATTTTAGATTACTCTAAGAGTTTACAAGGTCTTGAATCTTTAGGTTTTTCAGAGCACAATTTGAAAAAAATAATTGATATGATTGAAATTCCTAATGGTATTGTTCTTGTAACAGGTGCTACTGGTTCTGGTAAATCAACTACCGTTTATTCTATTTTACAAAAGTTAAATACTCGTGAAGTAAACATAATAACAGTAGAAGATCCAGTTGAAATGGAAGTTGAAGGATTAAATCAAGTTCAAGCACAACAAGAAATTGGATTGGATTTTGCTACTGTTCTTAGAAGTATCTTGCGTCAAGACCCAGATATTATAATGATTGGAGAAATTCGTGATAGCGAGACTGCCAAAATCGCTGTTAGAGCATCTATCACTGGACACAAAGTATTATCTACTATCCACACAAATAGTGCTTTAAATACTATTGAAAGACTTACAGATATGGATGTAGAAAGATACCTAATTGGTACATCATTAAATGGAATTATTTCTCAAAAACTAGCAAGGAAACTATGCCCTCACTGTAGAATTGCTAGAGAAACAAACGATTATGAGAAATCTCTATTTAAAACGGTACTACATAAAAATGTTGATAAAGTATATGATGTTAATCCAGAAGGATGCGATAATTGCTTTAAAGGTTATCGTAACAGAATCGCCATCGCTGAAGTTCTATTAATTACAGATGCAATAAGATCTGCTATTACAACTGCTGAGCCTAAAGAAGTTATGAGAAAACTTGTTTATCATGATGGACACACTCATACCCTACTTGAAGATGGTTTAGAAAAAGTTGAACTTGGTGAGACAAATTTTGATGAAATATTTAAATTAGTTGATCTTGAAAATGACTTAGCAGTTGCTAAATCATTCTATGATGAAATAGAAAATGAAATTAAAACTGGAAAGAAAAAAATAGAAGAAACAAAAGATGTCAAACCAACAATTACTGAAAAAGAAAATAATACTAATGAAATAACTGATAATAAAGAAGAAACAAATCAAACTGAGAATAATACAGAAAATGTAGAAATTCCACAAAAAGTAGAAACAAAACCAATAACTGAAGAAACACTTCTTACAGAAGATAATGTAAATGCTTTAGAGTCATTTGAAACTTCATCAATAAATAATTCTCAAAATGAAATACAAAATATAGAAGATAAAGAAGAAGATAATATAACAAATAATACAACTCCAAATGTAGTTGATGCATCAAATGATAATAATTCTGAAGAATTAGAAGTTAATGAATTATTTAAAAACGATTCTAAAGAACCTGAAATACTAGAAATTGATGATCAAGATGAAACACAAGTATCAAATAAACCTGAAGAGCTTGAAGTAACTAAATTATTTAATACTCCAAGTGAACCTGAAACTCTTGATACAATTGAAACTGTTGATACACTAAGTGAACCTAAAGAGCCTGAAGTAAATGAAGTATTAAATACTCAAAATGAAACACAAGCACCAAATAAACCTGAAGAGCTTGAAGTAACTAAATTATTTAATACTCCAAGTGAACCTGAAACTCTTGATACAATTGAAACTGTTGATACACTAAGTGAGCCTAAAGAGCCTGAAGTATTAAATACTCAAAACGAAACACAAGTATCAAATAAACCTGAAGAGCTTGAAGTAACTAAATTATTTAATACTCCAAGTGAGCCTGAAACTCTTGATACAATTGAAACTGTTGATACACTAAGTGAGCCTAAAGAGCCTGAAGTAAATGAAGTATTAAATACTCAAAATGAAACACAAGTATCAAATAAACCTGAAGAGCTTGAAGTAACTAAATTATTTAATACTCCAAGTGAGCCTGAAACTCTTGATACAATTGAAACTGTTGATACACTTAGTGAGCCTGAAACTCTTGATACAATCGAAACTATCGATACATTAAGTCAACCACAAAATACAGAGCCTCAAATAGAATCTCTAGATGATAATCAAGTATTAAATAATCCACTAAAAAGTGATTTTGGTATAGAAACTTTAGATAATCTAAATACTGATAGAAAAATCAACTATGATCAAATGACTAAAGTTCCATTTGTTGATGAAACAGTAGATTTATAGAAACTATTTAATAATAGTTTCTTTTATTTTGAATATAATTTATTGGTGAATTTATGTTTCAAGAAAAACAAAATACAAGAATTAAATACATATTTATTTTAAGTTTACTTATATTCTTTTTTATATTAATTAAAATAATATACATACAAGTTTTTAAATATAACAAATTAAATAAACTTGCTAATGATTTATGGAGTAGAAAACTAACAGTTGCTGCTGATAGAGGAAAAATACTAGATAGAAATGGAAAGATAATAGTAGATAATGTTACAACAGTTGGATTATATTTAATACCAGCTCAGATAAAAGATAAACAAAAAGTTTCAACAGAATTAAGCAAAATATTAAATATAGATTATAAAAAAATGTATAATTATGTTAATAAAAAAGCATCAATTATAAGAGTACACCCAGAAGGAAGAAATTTAAATTATGATATTTCCGATAAAATAAACAACTTAAATTTTGATGGTGTTTATTTATTAAAAGAAAGTAAACGTTATTATAAATATGATACCCTACTTTCTCATATAATTGGTTATACAGGAATAGATAATCAAGGATTAAGTGGACTAGAAAATAAATATGATAGTATTTTAAAAGGAAAAGATGGTAGTATTAATTATTATAGTGATGGTAAAGGCAGAAGATTAGACTTAGAAGAAATATATATTTCTCCTCAAAATGGAAATGATATTTATCTTACCATTGATTTAGATATACAATTATCCTTAGAAAATGAATTAAAAAATGCATTTAATAAATATAATGCAGATGGTGCTATTGGAATAATTATGGATTCTTCAAATGGACAAATACTTGCAATGAGTTCCCTTCCCTCTTTTAGTCCAAGTAATTATAAACAATATAATGAAGAAATAATTAATAGAAATTTAGCTATTTGGCAAAATTTTGAACCAGGTTCTACATTTAAAATAATTACACTTGCATCATCCATAAATGAAGGAATAGTAAATATATTTGAAGATAAATATAATGATACAGGTTCTATTAAAGTTTCATCATCAACAATACATTGTTGGAAAAGAAAAGGACACGGAATGCAAACATATCTACAAGTAGTTGAAAATTCATGTAATCCTGGTTTTGTTGTTCTAGGTCAAAAACTTGGTAAAGAAAAACTATTTAAATATATCAAAGACTTTGGATTTGGTAAAAAAACAGGAATTGATTTAAATGGTGAAGCTACCGGAATTCTATTTAATCTAAATAATGTGGGTCCTGTTGAACTTGCTACTACCTCATTTGGTCAAGGAATAAGTGTAACTGCTATACAGCAAGTAACTGCTCTTAGTGCTATACTAAATAATGGTAATCTATATAAACCATATATAGTTTCAAAAATAGCAGATAGTACAAATAAACCAAAAATGATCAAAAAAAACATAATAAAAAAAGAAACAAGTGATTTAGTTAAATATGCTCTTATGAGTGTAGTAGCAAATGGTAGTGGTAGAAATGCATATATAGAA
>Ga0247611_10001561_pt1 | contig 40370 bp, 69 predicted proteins | sample 177DNAGHGhighgp2_FD_192422 | JGI IMG/M metagenome (GOLD analysis project Ga0247611, IMG submission 192422) | Sheep rumen microbial communities from Palmerston North, Manawatu-Wanganui, New Zealand - 1770 DNA GHGhigh gp2 | ecosystem: Host-associated > Mammals > Digestive system > Stomach > Rumen... | reverse complement strand
TCTCCTCGGAAGCTGAAGGAATCGAATTGACAGTCTCTGATGCTGAAGTTCAGGAAACAAATAAAGCTGAATTACCAGCTATTGCCAAGTATCTTGAACGTAGAGCTAGTCATATGAATCTTAAATTTGAGATAAGTAACCGCTGGATTAGTAAAAATTATGCTAAAGCTATAACAGACATACTATATGGCAGAGGTATTACAACGATGACTGACTTTGTTAAGATATTTGACAATTATAAATTCTATCAAGCTATAAAATATCCTAACGCTGCTTCAACGTTAGTTAAGCAGGATCTTGCTAAAGTATTTCCTTATAATGCTCTTACTGATGAAGATCTTCAAAAGCTAGCATTACTTTACGACAGTTGTAACGAAAACAATGACACTTCTGATTACAACATCCTGAGAAACTTTTTAGCTATAGGAAATGCAAAAGCTGCAGATAAAGATTGTTATATTGGTCGATATACAAATAATATAGTTCGTAATGGTATAAGTAATATTAATCAGTTAGCTCTTTTCCTTAAAGAAAATGGCTTGAATGGGTTTAAAAATCTTAATGGCATAGGTCATGTCAATGATAATGTTAAAGCATTATATGATTATGTAAGCAATAATTAACCGTAGGAGGTAACATATGGCTATAAAAACCAAAAATAATTATGATCTTGACAATCTTATTGGTAAGGTAATTGATTATGAAGGTTGTCTTAAATCAATTAAAAATGGCTCTACAATATCTGATTCTTGTAGAAAGTTTAATATTGATGTGTATGAATTTAGACGTTTTTTAGTTACAAAAAGACTTGATTTCAATGATAACTCAAAATACATAACTAAAATGTTCAAATCAACTGATAATTTGCTTGGTTATGAGCAATTATATTGCCATCTTAATGGCGAAAAGCCAAATGATATGCTAGAAATCCCTTATGACGTCGATAAAGGACTCATAAATGCTATGAAAACTCTTCGTAACGGTGAAAAAACTGTTTTGGAAGAGTATTATATTGGACGTCAAACTCTCGCACAGATAGCAGCTCGTCATAGTAGAACTCCAGAAAGAATCAGACAAATAAAAGAGCGAGCTATAAGAAAGCTTAGATCACCTCGAAGATATAGAATGTGGCAATATGGATGGAATTATTATATCATGGAGCAGCAACATCGAGAGATGGTAACCAATTTAACTTGTTCAGAGAAAATGATGGAGTTCGAATCACATGTAAGAGACCTTGTTGAATGTAAGGACAAAGAAGCTCTTTTTGAGATTTATAACGACATCAAAAATCTTTTTGACTCTGACTATTTCGATGAAGTATCAAAAGACGATGAATTTTATAACACTAGTATATCAGAACTAGATTTATCAATTAGGCCTCTTAATTGCTTGAGAAGAGCTGGGATAAGAACTTATGGACAACTTAATGGAACAACATATAGCCAGTTGGCAAGAATAAGATGCCTTGGACGAAAATCTTTTGATGAAATTATTGAAAAAGCACGAGCTGCCAATATAGAGATCATAAATGATTGGGAGGAGGAAAAATAATTATGTCTAGAATAAGTATTGATAAGATGCGAAAAGCAATATCATCAGCTTATGATTCTAAAACATGGCACGAACGTGTTAATAAAATGTGTCCCAATCAAGTGGCAGCAATATATAAAAAGATGAAATCTAGTTCAAATTATATATTGTCTAATGGTCTTTTTAAACACGTTGCATCAGACGATCAAAATAATACAAAAAATGACGAATATCATCAAATTGATATTTGGGAGTATTTAAATTCTATAAAATAAGGAGAATATTTAACATGAAGAGTTTTTATTATGGAACAAAAGAAAAGAATGTAATCAATAACCGTAAACTTGCAGAGCACTATTATATCGCTACTGGAAAGCGTTTAAAAGATGAAGACATCGAAAATCCGGAATATATGGACAAGGTAGCTAGCCGATTTAAAGGCTTGTACGGACGTATAGAAAATCCGTCATGGCGTTTTCTTGCTGATAGAGGATTTAAAACTACTGCTATACTTGTGTTATCAGATGTAAAAGATATATCACTTTCTGATGCACGTAGAATTGTAGAATCTTTTATTTCAAATAAAAAGGATAAAACAAATATTCTAACAGATGCCAATGATGACAGTAATACCGGGGAAACTCAGATCGAAAAGTAATATTTAATTAATATATGTAACTCATTATATTTTAACCGTAGGAGGTATATAATAATGAATAGATATTGGAGACTTACTAATGAAGATTATAAAAAAATGAAGAAAGATATTCTTAAGAGAAAAGAAACTCCTGACGATTGGGCTAGGATTTCTTTGGATCCCACGACGTCAGACACTGAAAAAATGTGTCGTATTATGATGAATAACGATCCTGATTGTCCTAAGGACAGTTATATTTGTATGTCTTACATGTGCAGTTCACCGACTTTGTCTCAGGAATTCATTGAGGATGCTATGTATATAAATTCTGGTTTGTGGATTCCGGAATTTGGTTGGGACGAAGAAATAATGGACTATGTACTTGATTTATTTGATCTCGATAATACTAAGTTAGATACCCGCGGCATGTATATAACTGACGAGATTATTGATGCGTATGAATCAAAGAAATTTGCAGTATCAAAGCCAAAATTTCATAAGTTTCTTAAGGAATTGCTTGTCGATTACTATAAGGCTTTGGATGCTATGGAGGAGTATAAGAAGGAAAATTACAAACCCGATATTGACGATGTTCGAAAGCATAGAAGAGATAGTATAAAATATTATGTGAACATGTACAAATTGGCAGAAGATGTTAGTAATTTCCGGATAATATTAAAGAACCGCCTGGACTGGGATCAGATTAGTACACAATCTTTTGACAAGGAATTTGTGAAGAAATATGCATTTTTCTCATATAAAGGCAAACCAAATGACGAAAGTGAGGACGACGATGAATCAGAATATTAAAAACGTAGTAAAATATTATATCTTTTGCGGTTTATTTCAAACTATCTGGAGTCTTGCAGTTATAGCTTTCAATATATTTTTACTTGAATTCTTTAAGACTCCTTACACTTTATTTGCATTAGGTTTGATTTTGATGAAGCCATTTATTTCTCTAAAATATTCAGGACAGACCGAGAATAAATCATAGATCGCATAATTTAAACCTTCTTTAATAGAAAATGTAAAGGAGGATTATATTATGAATTGGTTAGAAAAAACAGTAAAAATATTAAAAACTGTAGGGATTGGAATTATATCCTGGTGGCTTGTTATATTTATGATGGTAATATCTATACCGGCAGGAATACTGCTGATAGTGGATGTTATCTATCATATATGGACTGGTCACAGGATTGAAATGATTAAAAAGATCCTACATGGTTATGCTGTTTTATTCACAAACCCGTTTGATATGATCGACGATTAAGTTTTACTTAAGGGTAGTCTTAGAAAGATATAAGGCTACTCTTAAGTTTATCGCAAAAAATATGTTTACTCTAGTAGATAAACACAAGGAGGAAAATAATATGGGAATTACATATGAAACTAGGCGAAAGATAAATGAACTTTACAATGAAGGACATACTGTGTCTGAAATTGCGAAGATCATGGATCTTTCAGAAGCGATCATATCTAATGTGTTATTTAGATCTTGTGAGTAAGAACTTAAGAGTAGTCTTAGAAAGATATAAGGCTACTCTTAAATTTTTAATAAAATAATATTGGAGGAGAAAAAATGAATAAAAAATTTTGGCTATGGATGATAGGAATAAATGTTCTTGGACTTGCTGGTTATAAAATTTTGACCGGTTTTGGTGCTGCTAAAAATTATGAATTTATAACAAATGAATTAGATACAGGTGATACAATCATTATGACAAAACCTGATGGTACAACTATAGCAGTAAAGAAAATTAAACATTCTGATGAGGAATAAAAATGAAACTATGGCATAAAGATCTTATTTATTATTTACCGACTAATGAACTTATTCGATTATGGCACGACTGTTTATCTATTGCAAGGGATATTTCATTGGTAGGTCATACATCTGACATTTTTATAAATAAAGTAATGGATTATCCAATATGTCATTTTTATTGGTATTCTAACCATGTAATTGACGAACTGCATATAAGAGGTTACAATATACCGCAATCATCTATTGCTTCTTTTAATAATTATATGGTTCGAATAGATAATTCAACTAACTCTGATCACACTATTTGTATCTGTGATGAAGATATTTTTTATGATTGGCATAATGATAGATATCTTATGCAATGTTTGTCAAATCTTGATGAAATATACGATTGTCAAGGTATGACAGACGAAGAATATTATAATATTTTGGATAACTTTTCTCACATATTATATTAAGGAGAACCGATGAACAACGATGAATTAAAAAATACAATAAGAACTATTCCTGGTTTATTTTTAACTATATCAGAAAATATAGGACTTTTAGAGAAAGTTGACCAAGAACAGTTTATAGATTTTTCTAATAAGTATCTATTGCAGCTATTGCCTTTGGTAAAAAAGATGAATGTAAACGATGAATCTGTGACTATGTGTCATGAAATTATATTCAATACTGAATTAGTTTATGATATATATAATCATAAATATGAAGATGACCTAGAATTAATTCCAGTTGAATATATTTATCATCCAGTAAAAAATATATATCTTGGACTAGAATGTCGACAATTAAACAATTATATTCAGATTTATATAAAAGACGACTTTCATAAGATTAGTCAATCAGATGCTTTACTTAAAGCAAAGGAAATGGCATTAGATTTCATCGACTATGAAAATCAAAAATTAGAATATTGGTCTACTTTAAATAGATCACGTTAATATTAAAAATGTGACGATCACAGCAAATTATATTAAAAGGAGAAAAATACGTCATGAACACTTTTGAAAAATTACTTAGAAATGAATCACATTTGACAACAACTGAAAATGGGGCAGTAGCTTTGAACACAACTTCAGATCCTTGTCTTGATCTCTTTGCAACAATTGGAGCATTGAGAAATGCTGACAAAAATAGGATCGAAACATTAGTAGCTGAGGCTTATAAAGCAGATCCACTTCTTACAACTAAAATTATATTTTATGCAAGAGATATTAGGGGTGGATTAGGTGAAAGAGATACCTTTAGGACAGCACTTCGATATCTTGCAATCCATCATCCAGAAGCTATTAAGAAAAATATATGGGCTATTGGAGACTTGTACGGACGATACGATGACTTATATTTCTTAGTCGGAACACCTCTGGAAAAAAATATGTGGTATAGAATGGCCATTGTATTTAAAATGGATCTTGATCGTATGAGTAAAGGAGAACCTGTATCTTTACTTGCAAAATGGATTAAAACTCCGGATGCTTCATCTAAAACTTCTAGAAAAATGGGCATTTATACTGCACAAAAGCTTGGATACTCAGTATATGATTTTAAGAGAAAACTTAGGAAACTTAGAAAATATCTTAAAATCGTTGAAACCAGCATGTCAGCTAATAAATGGAACGAGATTGAGTATTCAGAAGTTCCTTCTAAGGCTATGCATATTTATTCAAATGCATTTGGAAGACACGATGAATCTCGTTTCAATAACTATCTTGAGGGTGTTGTAAAAGGTAAGGCTAAGATCAATGCTTCAACATTATATCCTTATGAGTTATATGAGAAGTATCAAAATAGATTGAGTAGACCTTGGTGTTATAATTATCAAGATGTATTAGAAGAAGATCCTGTTGTCGAAGCTCAGTGGAAAGCACTCCCTAACTATGTACAGCCTGGTACGAACGCTATTGTTATGGCTGACACATCAGGTAGTATGAATGGAAGACCTATGGCTACATCAGTAAGTTTAGCATTATATTTTGCTGAGCGGAATGTTGGAGCTTATCATAATCTTTGGATGAGCTTTAATTCCAAACCTCATATCCATGAAGTTAATGGTGAAACATTGCTTCAAAAGATAACTAATATGGATAGAAGCGACTGGGGTAGTTCCACGAATCTTGAATTGGCTATGCAGACAATTTTACAGATAGCTATTGATAATCATGTACCGTCAGAGGAACTTCCTAAAGCACTTATTATCATATCTGACATGGAGATTAACGAAGCAGATTACGGACGACGTGACGGTTGGACATTTTATGACATTATGAAAGCTCAATATGCTGAACATGGTTATAAGATTCCTAACATTATATTCTGGAATGTTGACAGCCGACATGATGTCTTCCATGCAGATTCGGAGCGTAAAGGTGTTCAGCTTGTATCTGGATCTTCTCCTACAGTGTTTAAGCATGTTATGGGTATGATCGATTCAACTCCGAGAGAAGCCATGCTTAAAGTTATCAATTCTGAAAGATATTCTCATATCAAAATTTCTTAATCCTCGCAAATTTTATTCTTTCTTTAATAGGAATTTATAAAAAGAAAGTGAGGATAATAATATGAAGAAAAAATTAATAATGTATTCTTATTGGTTTCTTTGCAAGGTGTTGGGACCTATAATATTATTCGGTTGGTCGATACCAATGTCACCTTTGGCAATTATTGCATTTAGTATTTTGCAAGAAAGTGCCATTGATGGATTGGTTACTACGATTAACGCGTTAACATGTATGGGTAACTTGATATTTGTACCAAGAAGTCCAAAAGAATTATGGGAATTTATAGAATCATATGACTTTGACAAACTGTTCAAGTTTTAAATTCCGTAAGAGGAATCTTATTATATTTAAGGTTCCTCTTATCTTTTTTGGAGATTTTTAATATGAGAATAAGATTTAAAACTGAAAACGGATCTAATATGAATATCATGGAAATCATGTCTATTGAATTTTCTATTGATAATAGTTACATAATGCTTACAAATAGTATTGGTGAAACATATATGATCCCATATTTAAAAATATTAACATCCTATGATATAAATCAGATACTTGATGAATTATTAAAAATTGGTTACTTCGATTTTTCTACTGACATATTTGATTATATTGAGGAAATTGAGGATGAAGATGACACATAAGTATACAACCTTGGCCAGCATTTTAAAAAAGCCAAAAATTATATTAGAACCTACTTTTACATTTGTTTTATATTTTATAGATGGGCATGTTGAAAAATTCAAAAACATAACATACTTTAACAAGGCAGATGATGAATATATTTTTGGAAACAAATTTGATACCTTTATATTTAAAACTCGTTACATTTATTCAGTTCAAAGCTATAGAGAAGGAGCATAATAATGGGTAATAAACTTAATGAGCACATGCAAAAAACAGACTTTGTAGCTTATTTAAGAAAGCGAGGTATGTCATTTAGTGAATTTTATATTTTAGTCAGAGCATTTTTTAATTTGACAAGTTCTGAACGTTTCGATCTTATAGAAGATACTGGCATGTATAAAAATTTAGTAAATAATTTTAAGGAGAAATGAAAATGAGTAATAAGCATGTAAATAAAGGAAAAAGCGAGAATGATATTTTTGAAGCAGGTTTTAAGGCCGGAATAAGCTTACTGACATTAACATTAGCTGATTATGATGATCCGAAGAAGTTTCTCACGATGGTTGCTAATGATGATGAGAAACTTAATACTTTAAGTGAACAATTATATTCTGAATTTGTTAGACTTTATAAAAGTTCCAAAGATAAAAAGGAGGAATAATTATGTTTAGTCTGTTATGGCAATTGATCTGTGCTATTGGATGGTTTGGATATTTAATTGCTATATTTTTGGCAACTGTAATTATATTAACCATAATAGGTTTATTCATTAAATTTTGGAGTTGGGTATTGAGGTAATAAAATGATTAAAGAATGTGAGATTTGTGGCAAAGAATTCAGTACGACTAATTCACGAATAAAGTATTGTGATGAGTGTCGTCCAAAGCAAGATCGACTTAAAAAATATATGTCTAAAGAACTTGAACGTTCAAAGAAAATATATTATCAGCCACAATTATTTAAATTCACTTGCGATTTTTGTGGTAAAGAAACCCAAAATATTTCTAAAGGAATACATACGATAAATACCCCAAATGGCATAAAAAACTATTGTTCTAACAAATGTTATTATGCAGCTTTACCAGACTATCTAACATGCGGTTATTGTGGTAAACCATTAAAAGATATTCCAGGTGTTGATCCTATGAAAAGTAGCACTTGGTATTGCTGCGATATTTGTAAAGAACAACATGAGCATGCTATTGCTAAAGCAAGTGGATGGCTTCATATTTGTGAAACTTGTGGAAAAGAATTCATCAGAAAACGAGAGGTTGCTAGGTGGTGTTCGGATGATTGTAAAAAAATTGGTATTAAAAAAGACAGAGAAGAATCAAAGAAAAAACCTAGAACAGTTGAACGATTTGAAACTTGTCTTTGTTGCCATAAAGTCAATAAAAGAATTTATGAAGTTGGACAAATTCCAGAAAATTTTGGTTATTCTTTTTGCGATGATAACTGTAAAAGCATATATGAATCCAGATTAAAGCGAAATGCTAAAAGGGCTAATAATTCATCGTCTTTTGTTTCAAAACCTAAAAAAGAATCTTCTACACATCTTTGTACTACTTGTAAAACTAGTTATAAAGACTGTTATTTAACGAAGAGTAATTTCAGAAATGATCCAAAAGGTGCTAAACGGGATGCGAAAGGTAATGTTATATCATGCCCGTTATTTAAATAATTAGGAGGATTAAGTTATGGATCAACATATATTTGACAGAATCGTGCTAGTAAATGACATAATTGTGCATAAAGATAATCCTGAAGAATCAGAATTGATCAAGAGTTGTAAAGATGTCGCTAAGTCTTTTAAAATGCTTGAAGACGAAAAACTGCCTTATATTTTAGGAATGGCCGATACAGTAGATGTACTCATGATTTTTAAAAAATTCAGTGATGATCTAAAGCCTTATTATATTAAATATTTAATGGTCAAAGAAGCAAACTCTAAGGAGAATTAAATTATGGATATTATTAAATATGTCATTATCATGCTATTGGCAGCGAGTTTCAGAAATGGTATGAATACTGATATGATACCTTACGAGCAGCAAATTGATTATATTTATGACTATGTATTTGAAATAATCGAAGAAGGTGACTATGATATTCATCCGGCATTTATATTAGCTATTATCGAAACCGAGTCAACATATAAATGGCAAGCAAAAAATGGTGATCATTATGGTTTAATGCAAATTAATCCCAAATGGCATCACGATCGAATGAAAAAACTTGGCGTTTCTGATTTGCAAGCTAATCCATATGATAACATAAGAGTCGGAGTGGATTATATTTCAGATTTGTTTGAACAATATGACAATCCATACGATGTGCTAAATGTATATAATTCTGGATCGACTGATGGATATGCTCATGAGTATTCAATAACTGTTATGGATCGATTTTATAGAATTGAACACGAGCTATGGGATTCCATGGAAGGCTGGTAATTATATTTAGGAGGTTAAAATCGTGGGTTTTAAAGTAAAAAGGGACAATTTTAAAGTAGAAAATAGTATAAATGAGGCAGAAAATGAGCAAAGACTGGATATTTTAAACCGATTATCGACTCTTGATATAAAAACTCTTCAAATTGCTTATGTTTACGCTAAAAATTACGTAGAATATGGTACAGATGTGACTGAAAAGTGGGCTACAGCTTGTGAAAATATTGCATATTTGGAAAGGGCGCATCATAAAGGATATTGTGAGGGCTATGAAAAGGCTAAACAGAACTATTGCGATAAATGGAGGATGAAAAACGTCTTTGGTGATGAAGATGTTATTCTTAATCATCAAAATCCAATATATAAGTTTGAAATTGGTCAAATTGTTGGAAAATGTGAGAGATATCCAAATCACTCAAAGTTTAAAATACTTGATAGATTTGTTGTTAATTTGACTCGCCCTTATTATAAAATCGGACTTATAGATAGATTCTTTAACGATGATAGTCAAGAAATCGTGCCTAATTGGTATCAATATGTGCCTGAATCTGAATTATATTCAAAATGACGAAAAATGGTAAAGGAGGATTAAATGGACAGAGGAACAGTTAGTGGTGAAATAACTATCATGGAAGTAGATTCTGAAGGCAATCCTATTCCAGAAACCGCACAAAAACTAGGCAATATCGAGCATGTAGATATTTCTGCTGAAGAAGAGAATTATATGTCTGAAGATACAAATATTGTAGCAATAAGCCCACAAGAATTGGAAGATTCTACTCATATATCTTACTGGACCGAAATGATCTGTGCTGAAGCGGAAGAAGAAAAAGTAAATAAACAGTGTCATTACGATGAAACCCACAGTAGAAAATCTAATTGGCATAAAAGATATTTTTAATAAGGAGATGACTAAAATGAGTTTTGAAAACCTTGTTAGAGAAATTAGTGAAATTGAAGAAGACATTATATTCTTAAAAGGAGTAAAAAATGATTTTGAAAATTCTGATCCATCAAACATTACAGCTTTAAGAGCTCTTGACCGTGCTATAGTGTGTTCAGAAGAAAATTTAAAGAAACTTAAAAATGAGAAAGTTTCTGCCGAGGCTTGTACGGACGAAAATGATTATGAATAATTCGCAAAAATTATATCTTCTATAATAAGGAGGATATAGCTATGAAAATATTAAACATGATAGAGAGGATACCCAATGCGGTATTAAGAAACTTAATAATGACTTTAGTTATTTTGTTGATTAATCCGTTGAGTATTGCTGTTTACATGATGTTTATATGTGCAGCAGCATATAAATATCTTCTGTAAATCTCTTACTGTTGAGGGAAAATCAGCAGCGGAAAGCGGTGTTGCCGACATAGCATCGCAATTTATAAAGGAATCTTGAAATTTAAGGTTCCTTTTATCTTTTATTATATCAAGGGCTATCGCCAAGCGGTAAGGCACAGCACTTTGACTGCTGGATTTCGCCAGTTCAAATCTGGCTAGCCCTGTTTTAATTAGAAAGGAGATTAAAAGATGTTAAAATTTAAAGATATATTTTTAAAAGCTAAATTGCGTAGAATGGATGAGACCGGATGCTCACTAATAGATGCAGTAGATTGGGTTAATGAGCAAAATATTGGATTTATAATTGATTATGCTAATGGATCAATCAATACAAACGAAGAAGAAAAGCCTTGGCCTCAGATAGGTGATATATATTATTCGATCGGTTCAGATCCATCAGGTACAATTATTCTAAATCATACTTACACAAATGATGGTATTGATAAAAATTTGCAGATAATGAATAATTTCTTTAGAGCAGAAGAAGATGCTGCGTTTGAATATGAAAGATGTAGAATACTTAATGATTTAAAAGAATTATCAGATGACGATCAACCTTGGGATAATACGACGAAACATTACAGTATAGCATATAACTATGGAATGATGGATATATCAATTCAAAGGAGGTTCCATTTTAGATCTATGAATGAGATATATTTTAAATCTTATGAATCAGCAGAAAATGCTGTTAAAACTATCGGAAAAGATAAAATTAAAAAATATTTATTTGGATTAAAATAAGTCTAATTATCTCGGTGGTGGAATAGGTAGACACTAGGAAATGTACAGGTAGACTGGGGTTTCGGTTCGATTCCGACGCGGTGCGTAGAGTAATCTCTATAGTGGACGAAATAGTCCTTTGCGCAGTGGTTCATGATGGCAAATACCTTGGTCATGTAAGGTGACAGAAATTCAAATCCTTACCCGAGATGTTTTTTCATTCATTTTTAATCCTTCTGGGACTCATACAGCAAATCATATTGGAAAATAATAGCCCGTTAAGCTAAAAAAGAGTCCTGTATGCAGAGATACACTAATGGGCAACGCGGCCAGACTATTTATTAATGTATCATGCGCGGTGATACTAACAGCAATTATATTTATGGTGGATCTGGTGTTTGTAGGTTCGAGTCCTACTCTCTGCACTCTCCATTAGGAGATTTGCTAAGGTTACGCTCGTTTGTCTTAGCGAGTAAAAATAAATAAGGCAATTATATTTGGTCTATCTTGAATAATATTAGTTATATTTTGACATCCATTATGTGTCCTCCGTTTTTGTTATCAATTCATTCAAGATAGACTTTGCTCGTGTAGCTCAGTTGGTAGAGCACTTGACTTTTAATCAAGTTGTCGGGAGTTCGAGCCTCCTCACGGGCATGTCTCTCTTTGTTGCTTGAGAGAGATTATCAATCTTTTCAATAAAAACTATCGTGGTGTGTTCTTCGTTGGCTAACAACTGGCAAGTTTAGGGGTTCGATTCCCAATTTCAAGCTGGTATGGCGGAATAGGTAGACGCCTTGGACTTAAAATCCAATGATCGTAAGATCGTACGAGTTCAAGTCTCGTTGCCAGCATTTCATATTATATTTAAGGAGGATAAAAATGAGCAAAGAAATAATTAATGCAAAAATAACCAAAACAACCATAACTATGAGTGATCATGGATGTTTGACATTTTATGTATTTTTTGACTCGAATGCTATTCATTGTGGAATTGGAGGATACTGTATTGGTCATGGATATTTAGGAGCTGCAGATGATGCATTTGACTCAACTGATAAAGGCCTTGTTGCTATGATGAGAATTATGGATACAGTTGGTGTTGAACGTTGGGAAGATCTTGATGGAAAATATGTTAGAATAGAAAAACCTGATTGGGGAGATTCTTGCACTAAAATTGGAAACATAATTGAAGATAAATGGTTTGACATTAAAGAATTCTTTAAGGAGGATAAAAATGAGTGAAATAATAAAAAGAAAAATAACTGTAATTAAAGAAGACGTTCCGTTTGTTAAATTAACTTACTGTGATGAATGCGGTCGTTTAATTAGGCAAAGAGTATGTACTGGTTTTAGTAATTTAAGAAAAATAGACCATGAAAATCGTGTCGAGTGGTATCAGGTTACAACTGGCCATCGTGATTTTGGAAATGACGAATCAGACTATAGACAAGAAACTGATATATGTCCCGATTGCATAAAACATATATTTGACAAATATCTGATAAGATCACGTGGTGAAAATACTCAGCTTATTAGTGTTGATCATTGTTGGACTTATAATGAGGAGCCGATGGAGGATAAAAATGAATCATGAAGATATGACTTATACAGAAGCCAAAGATATTCTTGAAAATTATATTCATACAGAATTCTTTGACCGAAAAGACTCTGATGTTGGGCAAGCTATTGTGAAATCTATTAAATTACTAAGCAAGGAGTCAGCAAAAGAAACTAAATACGGTAACAAAGAACAGTATAATTATTATAATGCTCCTAAAAGATTTTGTCCTTGCCCGGTTTGTGGAAATAATAGAAGACGTTTTTCCTGGGGGTTACACACAGATGCAACTAGTAAACAAAATTATAAATGCCAAAAATGTGATTTTACTATGGTAGTTGAATTTCCTAGATTCACAGGTATAAGTGACGCTATGGTTAGAACTTGCTGGAATAAAGTATGCGAATTATATTCTAATAATCATCGCAATGGACACACAGTAATACCTTGGGTAACTTATGGTAATAAAAAATATCCTCTACGTTTAGAAGTATTATATTTTAAAAATGAAGGAGAAAACAATGAGTAACTTAATAGACTATGCCAAAGAAGAGTTAAACAAAATTTATACAGAGGAATCGTTAAAAGATCCATATAATAAATTTGCTTATGATTCTATTATGACACTGGTAACCACATTTTCAAATCAATGCCATACTGGTTTTACAGCTCCGTATACCATCAATATGTTCGAACGATTAGCTATGTTTAAACCAGTAACCCCTTTAACAGGTGAAGACGATGAATGGATAAAAACCGATGATAGTACTTGGCAAAATAAGCGTTGCAGTTCAGTTTTTAAAAATTCAGAAAATGGCCAGGCATATGACATAGAAGGCAAGATATTTTCTAGAGATGGTGGTAGAACATGGTTTACGAGTTCTGATTCACATGTAAACATAACTTTCACCTTAATTTGGAGGACTAAAAATATGACAAAAGGTTTAAATGAAGTCGAATATAAAAAGTGGCTTTATTATGAATTATCAGAGTTAGTAGACTTGTACGGACGTGATGCAGTTGTAAACGCAGTTCATAAAATGGAGGATAAATATGAAGGAGTTAACCAGAAATGAATTTGTAACTTTGCTAGTTAGCAATCCGGGTAAAAAATTTGTCTTCCAAGAAGATTGGAATAATAATGAATATGACCCGGCTATCCATATCACTAGTGGTGATCCAAAATGTCCAACATTTGGAGCTGTTTATATAGACACTAATGGTGACGAGTTATTAGCAGAATATGACTGGGATCTGATAAGTGACTATAAAGATGCCGATATGTTTAATGTTTTCGATGAAGATGATATTAAAGATGTAATAAACTTACTATCATCAGTCATTCATTCAGAAAAAGAAAGTGAGGAAAAATATGAAAATAAGACCACATGATACTTTAAGTAATCTTAAAAATTGGCCAGCATACGATTACAAGGATTACAGACTAAATAAAGACGAGTCTGACAATTGTGTTGCAGCTCTTGAAAATTATATTTGGCATGATGTTAAAAAAGAGGGTATGCCGAAGGAAGATGGTAACTACTTGTTTAAACTTGTTAGTCCAGATGATACAGAACCCAATTATATTTTTGTAGTATCCCAGGCAAAAGAAGCTACTTTAGGAATGAGTAATCCGCTTCTGCCGCATATAATATCTTGGAGAAAAATCATTGATTATGATATGGAGGAATGATTATGAATTGTTTAATCTACATTATTTTAGGCGCTATATTGGCATTATGTATTGTTTATTATATTTTAGATGAGATCGGTATATGCCAATTCAACTATGATATCGATGATATTATCAAAAGTGTTGGTATAATCGACGCTTTTTGTCTTGTCATTTGTATGCTATTCTTGCTAGAATTAACACCATATTCGATTCATAAAGACAACATAAAAAATGTTAATCAATATGAGTCAGTTATGTATGAATTGAAGCATCCGGAAGATTTTAGAGAAATAGATCGAATACATGATGTGAGGGACTGGAATGATAAATACGATCGTTATATTTATTCTCATGACAATAATATTTTCTTTGGTGTATTATATCCTCTTGGCGATATTGAAGGCACTGAACATATAGATATTGAAAAGTATTTGGGAGAATAGCTATGGATAAAGAATCTATCAGTAGTGTAATAATTTATTTAACAAATCATCTTGAACCAACTATAATATCAAATCTAAAATATCCAATATATAGATATAGTTCTGATACGAATCTTTATTATATTTATGATGGTGATAGTTTAATCGGCGAATTTAGAAAAGATAGTGTAATTGGTATATTTATTGAGAAGGATCCATTTATACTAGAAATCGTAGGAGAAGAAAAAAATGAATGCCCGTCAAAAAGCTAAGTATTATAAAAAGAAGTATGAAGAATTATCACATAGACAATCCAATAATTCTTTTATAGTAAACGCAGCGCCATCTTTTCCATTTGAACCAAATCAGTTAATGCTATCATACCACATTGGCAATTATCCTGTTAGCAAGCCATATTATTTTAGTGATATTGATTCGTCAAGCTCTGCTGAAGAAACTTTTAAGCCTTGCCAAACTATGGAGGAGAAAAATGATATACACTCAATGTAATTATCCTGAACTTAGAGATTTATTTGTTTCCAATGTTGAAAAAATATTTGGCACTGATTCATCATTTCTTGATTATATTGAAAATGAAAACTATACTGATAATTATGACTGTTTCTTTGATGGTAGTGGTGAAAATTATATCATTAATAGATCAACTGGTGAGTATATTAATTGGTATAAATTTAGTCATATAGGTAGAGACATACATATTAATATGAACAGTGATCATCAATTATTATCAAATTGGCTTGAAAAATTCTTAAGGGATTTTAAAGCAGGAGGAGGAGAAAATGAATGCCCGTCAAAAAGCTAAGTATTATAAAAAGGCATTAGAGAATTATAATCATCTAACAAGTGCTCCAAGAGAAATACATCTTGACCGAACACAATTAAATCATTACAAGATGAGTTTTAGAGTACGCCCAGAGGATATTTTAAAAAATCCTAATGCCGCTATTGAAATGGTACGTAATAATATATTTCAGCAATTTGTTCCTGTAGTATGTAATAATATACGTAAAAGTTTTGATCCATATAATAATTGCTATATATTCAAATGTGATATTTGGACCAAACATTAAGGAGAATGGTATGAGTAGAAGTAAATTTAAAATTGGTGATAGGGTAATGACCTCTTCAACAGCATTATATCCTAAAACAAGTTATCTTATGGGAACTGTATGTAAAATACATTCTGTAGATGATGAAACTGAAAAAAGGTATGATATTCATTATGGCATTACCGATATACCGGATGAGAAAAATGTACCTGAGGGTGATATAAAATTATTTGAATAAGAAACGACTGAGAGGAAAATAATATGATTAACGCATTTGAAGAAGAAAATAATTCTATTTTTGGAACAGATGATCAAAAAGAAGTTATAGATAATGTAAATCATCCATCTCATTATGAAACTGGAAAATTTGAATGCATTGATGTTATGTGTGAAGCACTTGGCGCTGATGCTGTAAAAGATTTCTGTTTGTGTAATGCATTTAAGTATATTTATCGTCATAAACGTAAAAATGGAGACGAAGATATTAAAAAAGCACAATGGTATCTTAATAAATATATTGAATTATCAAATAATAAGGAGTCATAGTATGATATGCCCAAATTGTAAAAAGAGGATGACTTGCACCAATACTTATACAGAAATGATAAATAGTGTTCCAACAACTGCAAGAAGACACGTTTGTAATTGTGGAAAAGAACTCTATACAATTGAACAACCGGCTGATATTTTAGATACTTTGGCTATATTATCGCATCGGCAAACTGAATATGATAAAACTAAGAGGAGAAGAAGAAAATGAGTAAATTTGAAAAGACTTACAGTATTGTTGCTTTAATTCTAATAACAGCAATCATTGCAATATGTCTTATGGGTTGTACAAAACAAGACATGGCTAAAGAATGGGGCGGAACTTATACGATGAATCTCCCAAAAGGTGAAAAACTCATGGAAGTTACTTGGAAAGATACTGATTTATGGTATCTTACAAGGCCTATGCGAGATAATGAAGAACCTGAGACTTATACATTTAGAGAAGATTCAGAATTTGGTATCTGGGAAGGTACTGTAATAATAGTAGAAAGCAAATAAAGGAGATATTTATATGAAAGTTCAATATTTATTATCATCTCAGCAGATGCATGCCATTAGCTCATTAGCTCATATTGATGGAAAAAATTTAGTGTCTGATATTGTAAGTGATAAGCACTTAGTCGAATATGATATTACTGAAGATCAAATTTTTATGCTGGATTCTTTACTAAATATGAAAGGTGTCATAGTCAAGGATAAAAAATCGCAGCCTTCTGATGGTGATAAATATTATTGTATTGAGGATGATGGTAATATCTTTTCTAGCATATGGAATAATGACCAAATAGATAAGAAACGCATGGACATTAAAAATGTATTTAAAACAAAAGAAGAAGCCGAATTTGCATGTGAAAGATTAAAGGTGCTTAATCGGCTAAAAGAATTGTCAGATGATGATCAGGAATGGAACAATATAAATCGGCATTATCTATTTGCATACAATACGTTTGATGATGGATTTGATATATGGTCATATCGTAATATAAAAGTACCGCATGAATATTGGTTTAAATCAAAAGAATCTGCTGGAGCAGCTATTAAAACCATAGGCAAAGATAAACTTAAAAAGTATGTATTTAATGTAAAGGAGTAAAAAATGAAAACCTTGCATTTGGTTGTCACCACATTATGCAACAGAAATTGTAAGTTTTGTTGTAATAACCAATATGACATAGCCAATTTGGAGTATGCTACAGATGATGATTTTAAATGGTGTGAAATGCTTTGTCTTACTGGTGGAGAACCTTTTACATATGCAAATCCAGTTAATTTAGCGACACGTTATAAGGCTTTATATCCAAATATTAAGTCTGTTATTGTATACGCTAATGCTGTAGAATTAGGAAATTATATTCTTGACGGTCACTGTAATACGCTTGATAATATAGATGGTATAAATGTATCTATTAAAAATGCAGCTGATCTAGATATGTTTAATCATGTAATTATGTGTACACCAAGTTTCTTAATAAAAGAGAAAAACAGAGTATATGATTTTCTCAGTACAGCAGAGGTTAAACAATCTAAGTACTATTCATTAATTAAACGAAAATGGCAAGAGAATTTTGTACCAGCTGAAGAATGCCGTTTTAAAAGAGGAAACTAAAAAATTATATTTAACTCTTGAAAGGAGAATTAAAAATGAAAGTAATTACAGCACCTGAATACTACGTACCTAAGAAAACCGAAATAACTGTGTTTCTTGCCGGAGGAATCACTAATTGTGAAAACTGGCAGCAGAAGGTTATTAAATATTTGCAAGCCTTTCCTGATGATCAAACTGAAAATTTAGTTATATTTAATCCTAGACGAGATGCTTGGCCTAGTAGTGCTGATACTGAAGAAATTCGAAGACAGATTCATTGGGAAGCCGATTATATTTGCCATTCAGATATTTTCTCTATGTATTTCGCTAATACAAAAAAGTCTGATCAGCCTATTTGTTTCTACGAACTTGGTAAATATGCTGATAGTAGAAGTGTTATATCTTACCAAGCAGGTTTTGCAAGACCTCTTGATGTGAAGTATCAGCTTGAAGTGCGCGGTATAGAAGATCGAATTAATGAGAACTTTACTCCTGTGCAACATGCTGAAGCTATTATGAATGAGTATGAAGAAGAATTGGAGAAGATATCTAGAATCCGATGTTATAGGAGATAATTCTTACTTATAATATTTTAAAAACTAAAAAATTATATTTAACTCTTGAAAGGAGAATTAAAAATGAACACTGAAAATTTTATGGGAAAGATGTTTGGAAAGATCGCACCTGGTATGTGCAGATTGTCTATGAATGGAGGAATTGCTGTAAAGACTGATTCTGGTTATAAGTCTTATGATGTTACATCCGGAAAGCTTACAAATTGCAGCAATTTCGTATTTGATATTGGCGAGGATTTTTTCTTTGTAATCCCCACTAATAAGGTTAACAAGGGTGATATTATTCTTGCATCCGGTAAGCCTAAGTGTGTTATTGAAGCATCTAAGAACGAGATCAAGGTTATGAATTATGAAGATTCAACGATTGAGCTCATTGTCCCTGAAAGACATGTATTCATGGGCAATACTTATTTCTATGGTAAGATTGTATCCATGTTTGGAGATGTCTTCAAGAATAAGAAGGGCACAAACAACATTATGAAATATATGATGATGTCTGAGATGATGAAAGGCAACTCCGGAAATGGTATGAGTAATATGCTTCCTCTTATGATGATGAGCGGAAATATGGGTGATATGTTTGGAGATATGTTTAACTTCGATATGAGTGATGAAGATGAACCTGAAGAAGAGGAGGTAACTGAGTAATGGGAAGCGGAAGTTGGAGTTCAGATAAATTTGCAAGTTATACAAGGGCAACTAAAATAGGTGCTACTATTGATTCTTCTGGTGCTATGAGAACCTCAATGAGTAATCAGGAGATGTTTAAATCAAGATCCGTTGATCCTTTGCTTAATCCTAAGAATGTTGTAAGAGAATGTATCGATTCTGATGAGCATCCTAATACAATTCCTGTAATTCTTGCACTTGATGTAACTGGATCTATGGGTGAAGCTGCTGTAGAAGTTGCAAAGCAGCTTAATGTTATTATGACTAAGCTTTATGAAGATGTTAAAGATATTGAATTCATGGTCATGGGAATCGGTGATCTAGCATATGATAATGGACCAATTCAGACATCTCAGTTTGAATCAGATATTCGAATTGCCGAGCAACTTGACAAAATTTGGTTCGAATTTGGAGGTGGTGGAAATCAATATGAATCATATACAGCAGCTTGGTATTTCGGACTTCATCATACAAAACTTGATTGCTGGAACAGAGGAAAGAAGGGAATCATTATAACAATGGGTGATGAACTTCCAAATCCTTATCTTCCTGCTTCACCTCTTGGTGCAGTTTTAGGAGATGTTGTTCAGGGTGATGTCACAACTCTTGATCTATATGATGAAGTAAAGGAAAAGTTTGATGTTTACCATATTGATGTGAATCATAATGGTAGATATAACGAAAAGATGATATTTGATAATTGGCACGATCTTCTTGGAGATAATTTTGTCAAATCAAATCTTAACAGTATAAGCGATGATATTGTATCTGTTATTCGTAAATCATGTGATAATAACATAACTGGCCCTGTATTAAATATGGGCAGTGCTAATTCAAGTGAGGGAATTTCATGGTAATTAAAGCCGTAATTGGAGCTAATTATGGTGATGAGGGCAAGGGTCTTATGACAGATTATTTATGTCATGAGGCCCTTAAATCCGGTTCTTGTCTTAATGTCTTAACAAATGGTGGTGCACAAAGAGGTCACACAGTCGTAACACCAGACGGAAAACGGCATGTCTTTCATCACTTCGGATCAGGTACTTTTGCTGGGGCAGACACTTATATTCCAAACCAATTTGTCGTAAATCCCATGGCTTTCATGGAGGAATATAAAGAACTTGACATTGTACCACCTTCAGTATTTATCGATAGTCTTGTATTGATGACCACTCCATATGATATGATCTATAATACTTTTAAAATGAAACAAGATGGTCTTCATAATAGTTGCGGATATGGTGTATATTACACAAAAATGAGACATCGTGATACGATCGTCAATTCAACAGTCCAGGACTTCATCAATGCTAATACTACGGAAGAACGAGTAAAACGTTTGGAAAATATTAGATCATATTATGAATATCATATGGAAAAAGAAAAAATAGAGTTTACTGAAAAATGGAAAGAGATATTTTATTCTGACAAACTAATTTATAATTTCATTTACGATTTTGAAAGTATGATGGATGTAAGCAGTGTGTACCCATTTGACGCTTATCAATTTTTTAACAAATATGATACAATTATATTTGAAAATGCTCAGGGTCTACTTTTAGATAAAGATAAAGATCCAAAATTTGGCACTTCAAGTAATACTGGCTTAAAAGCAGTCTATGATGTGTTAGGGCATGAACATTCTGTTGAACCGGTATATGTATCTAGAACATACCTTACTCGTCATGGTGATGGAGAGCTACCAGGAGAATGTGAGATGAAATTAGAAGATCTTACAAATGTGCATAACGAATTTCAGGGGGATTTGCGATATGCTCCTATAAACTTTGACAGCTTGTACGAACGTATAGAAAAAGATTCAGCAAATCTAAGCTCACATCCAAAAGTAGCATTAACTCATTGCGACGAATTGGCGCCTCATGATGAATCAGCATTTTTATTTTTTGAAAGTAAAAAAGATAATGAACTTAATTTGTGTTATACTAGCTTTGGACCAACAAGAAATGATATATTTACAGTGGAGATAAAATGAAATGGTAAAAATATTAAAAAATACTATGGTCGATCCAATAGAAAAAACTTGTAAGAATTGTGGATCCATATTTACTTTTAATTATGAAGATATTCAAAGAAGAGAAATAGAAAGTTTTATGGGATATACTGTTACTAACGTTTACGTGGTGTGTCCAGTATGTAAAAACAATCTTTTTATAGATACAGATAAAGATTGTAAACCTAAATCAGGATCACCTCTGAAAGAGTTGACTAAAGTTGTTGATGAAGCAATAGACGAGGCTTAGATTGTGGAGGTTTAACTATGCACAGTCGGAAATTTAGAAATGGTACTAAAAAGTGGAGAAAACAGCGTAGGAAGTTTCATCCTAATACTCTTATGTGGTGGAAAACTGTTGACCCAAATCCAGGTTATCTTTTAACTGCTGAGGAATTTAAATCTTTAATAGTAATTGACGTAGATGATGGAACTTGTTTTAGGAGGAATTAAAATCATATGAAGTTTAAAGAAGGTGATCATGTTGAGATAATAAATCCTGATAATCCCTATTATCGTGAAGATGGAAAAATTATATATAGATTTAATATGTTAGGTCCTAATCCTAATAAAATTACATACCAGGTTTCATTTGAAGATACGTGTTCTGTTTTTGAGGAAGATGAACTAAGATTATTAGAAGAAGTTACTATTAATGAAGATTCAAAAATTAGTAGGGTTGAGCAAACGCATAACAATATTAATGAATTTTTAAAAAAGACTGGTAATCGCGCTCAACCAACAGATGCAAGCTTGTCACTTATAGCTCAAATGCTGATTGAAATAAATGAAACTTTAGCTATTATATGTGATAAATTATAATTAGAAAGGAAAAATATGTACACTTATACAAAAATTGAAACCATCTACGAACGTGATACAGAAGGAACTAAGAAGTTGATCGAAGGGAAGTTCCGTAATAAAGCTGTAGAATATTTGAAAGATTTACATTGGATCTGTACAGAAAAAATTGACGGCACAAACATCGGTGTAGTATGGGATGGTCATAATGTCTCATTTCAAGGAAGAACCGAAAAAGCTGAGATTCCGAAGCATCTTTTAGAAAAGCTTAAAAGTATCTTCCTAACTAATGAAATGGAAGAGATGCTTGAACAACTATTTGGTGAAAAAGAAGTTATATTCTTCGGTGAAGGCTACGGTAATAAGATCCAGAAATGTGGCAATGATTATATTTCTGATGATACTTCATTTATCTTGTTTGACATCTATATTCCATCGAGTGATATTTGGTTAAATAGAACAAGTATTGAAGATATTGCCAAATCTTTAGGAATAGATGTAGTTCCCATCATATGTATTGCGCCACTTGATGAAGCTGTAAAATTTGTCAAGACTCATCCTAAGTCAACAATTGGAAATGCTAACATGGAAGGTTTGGTTTGTAAGCCCTATGAAGACTTGTACGATCGAAATGGTGACAGAATTATGGTAAAGATCAAAGTTTGTGATTTTCAGTAAATCATTATTCGCAAAATTTATTCTCACTATAATGAAAGGTAATTGTGCCTTGATTATTATAATTTAAACGAAAGGAAGCAAAAACTATGAAAAAGAAGGGTCTTGCAGCAATTATTGGTGGAGGAATCGTAGCACTTGCTGGTGTTGCCGGAATTATTCTTGGAGTTAAAAAGAATAAGACCGATTGCATCACATGTAATGACGATCCGGAAGCCATCGAAAACGATCCTGATTTTGAAGTCGTAGATCCTGACGACGAAGAGCAGTAATCAGGTATAACAATTAAATATAGAGATAGGAGGTATAGTCTAATTATGATTAGATTTACGCCTCCTATAACTTTTTTGTTCATATTTTCTAAAAAAGGAGATTAACTAATGGCTACTAAGAAAATAGTAATTAATGATGAAACAAAGCATAAGTTAAAGAAAATTGTTAAAGCAGCTGTTCCTTGTGTTATTGGTGGAGCTATAGCGGCAACAATCGGAGTTATATTTTATAAAAAGGGTCACACTGATGGATGGAATGATAAAACACATGATATTGTAAAGTATTTGTCGGATCATAATCATTTTTCAGTGATTAACATTGAAAAGCCATCAACTGGTGAGGAAGCTTTGTTAGGCATTGCTGGAAACATCTTTAAATCAGAAGATGATATTGTGACTTTCTTATCAAACAGATATCACAATGGTAATCCAGATCCGGAAACAATGGAAAAAATTGTAGGAAATGCAAAAAGAATTATGTCAACTATGATGCATTAATTATATTTAGGAGGAACAAAAAATGAGAAAGACACTTACTTCTATTAAGAACTTTGTAACAAAGCCCGAGATTGTTATACCGGCATTGATGGCTATACTTGGTGGTACTGTACTAAGTCTTGGTAAATCTATTGGATTTAGAACTGGATATTTGGCTTCTAGTGAGTATTATGAGGCTAAAATCAAGGAAAATTCTGAAAAATGTACAAAATGTGACTCAAATCAGTCATAAAATTCGCACAATTTATTCTTACTATAGTAGAGAAAAGATATAAATTATTTTGTATCCTTTCTCTATGTTTTTGATTTTATACTTTTGAAAGGAGCACTAAAGAAATGGGCTTTAAAGAAGCATTTCTAAAGAACTTACCGACTATTCTTACTGTCGCTGGAATTGTTGGTGTTGGAGGCACTGTATTTTTCGCTATTAAGGTAACTCCTGAAGCGAAGAAGAGAATCGACGATCTTAAGCATGACAAGGAGCGTGAGATTTGGGATCGTTGTGAAGAAGAAGCAAAACAGAAATTTGATATTGACGAGGGATCAGAGCCTTCAGATGCACAGATTGCAGAGGTTCTTGACACTGTTCCCAAGAAAGAATTCAGACCGGCTGTTAAGGATGTTGTAAAGGAAGTCAGTGTATTATATCTTCCCACTGTTCTTATGGGTGGTGCATCAATTGCAGCATTTGTAGCAGCTAATACAATTTCTGTAAAAAGATTGACAGCTACATCAGCAGCTTTAACTGCAACTGAGGAAGCTTTTAGGACCTATCGTGATAAGGTTGTTGAACAGATAGGTGAAAAGAAAGCTGCAGAAGTTGTTGAACGAATTGCAAAAGAAAAGGTAGAAAAGAATCCACCTAAATCAGACAAGAATCCTGATGGGCAGACAATTGTGGTTGCCGGTGAAGGGGATACCCTACTTTATGATGCATTGACTGGCAGATATTTCACCATGAACTTTGATGAATTTAAGAGACGAATTGTAAATCTTAATTTCAGATTACTTCATGAGGATTTCATTTCAAAGAATGAATACTATAGTGAAATTGGGCTCCCTCCTGTATCAGATGGTGATGATAATGGTTGGAGCGTAGACAAAGAGATCTCTCCGACTTACAGTTGCATAATGGCTGATGTCGAGCATGGTGAAAGACCTTGTATTGTAGTTGACTTCTTGTCACTTCCTGGACCGAGATTCAGATATGGTGACGGAGTAGCTTACGGTAGATATTAATTAAGATAATGTGACCCTTACAGCAAAATTCAAGATTATTTTTGGAATAATTCATTAAAGGGGTCATGACACACCTCACTTTCTTATAGTGGGACTCATACAGCAAATCAAAATTAATAGCATGCAATCCTATTGTTAAAAAGAGTCCTGTATATTTTAGCTTTTGAAAGGAGCAAAACTATGGAAACAAAAAAGTTCAACATAGATCTTAAAAAGATTGGAATTGGAGCTGCAAAGATCATTATTGGTGGGGCTGCATCTATCGGAGCCGGCTATATCATCACTAGATATGGTAAAAAGGCTATTAAGCCCGATGAAAAGTTAGTTACAAAGGTTCTTATGCTTATCGGTGCTGGCGCTATTTCCGGAGCCGTAGGTGAAGTAGCTGGATCATATGTTGAAAAGCAGATCGATTCTGTTGTAAAAATTGGTGAAACTGTAAACAATACTATTGATACTTTGTTCAATGAGGAGGAACAAAATGGCGGAAGTGAAGATTCCGAAGAGTGATGATAACTCCTCGGGGATTGACAAATACAAAAGTTTGCCTTCTAATAGCTATAAAACTAAAGCTGAAAAAGAATTAGAGGCATCACAAAACAAAGAACCAAAGTTAACAAAGCAGACAACAGGTAAAAAACAAAGAAAGCCTGTTGCTCAGAAATTTAAAGAAACATTTCTTTCTCCTGAAAGTGATAATGTTGGATCTTATATTTTATGGGATATTCTTATTCCAGCTGCAAAGGAGACATTTGCTGATTTGATCAATGGTGCCATTAACATGATATTATTTGATGGTGAAGCTAAGTCAAACAGACGTGGCGGTGGAAGGAAGATCACAAACTATTCTGGAGGATCAAAGATCACTATTGGAGGTAGTTCATCATCTCCATCTAGAAGTTCTAGAGGTAGGCGATTTGCTGATGATATCTTGATTGAAGGAGATGAAAATCGTTCTGCACGCCAAGTAGCCCTTGATATTCTTGAAGAAATGAACGAAGCAGTATTTGAATATGGACAAGTTCGTTTATCAGATTATTATGAGGCTGTTGGTGTAGATTGGAGCTATACTGATAAAAATTGGGGTTGGACAAGTCTTGAAGGTGTCAAACCTCGTGCAGTTCGCGGTGGAGTAGTAATAGATCTGCCGGAACTTGAACAACTTTAGGTTATGAGTGATACCTGTAAGTCCTCTCATGATATATTGGGACTCTTACTGCAAATCATATTGAAAAATAATAGCCTGCTAAGCTAATAGAGTCCTGCTCATAACATTCTTTATTCCTTTCTGTAAACGGGTGTACTTGGTTTTTATAGCCAAGTATGCCTGGAAGGAATGGATATGCTTACTTTATTTTTTATGGGGTAATATTTATGATTTATTATATTCTTATTGGTATAGAATTTTTAATTAATATTGTATTTTTTATAATGTTAATCAAAGTTATAAAGCATTGTGATACGTTAACAGCATATGTAAATGCCTTAACAGACCTATTTAGATCTTTATACACTGAAATAACAAAGGAGGAGTAATTCACCATGTCAATAATTAGATCATATGCAAGGAATATTGCTAGAAATCGTATGAAAGCTGCTGGCTACAGAAGAATTAATAAAGGCCAGAAAGCTGGATCATATTTCTCAAATCACTGGAGAGAGGAATTACGTTCATCATCTTTTAAAGTAAAGAAATTCAAAGGTGATGGTGTCATAAATCCCGCATAATTTATCCCTTCTCTAATAGATACTAAAAAGTATCTAGAAAGAGAGGAAGTTATTATGGACGAATTTGAAAACAAACTTATAAATGGAATTCATGTATCCAGATATGTTGTTAGCTGGGTAAAAGGTGGAGGAAATCTTTTAGGAAGTAGAAGAAAAGCAAAGTTTATTGATTGGTTAAAAACCTTGAAAATAAATGGACGTAATCTTACTGAAGAAGAGATCGACTTCATTTGGAACTTTGCTAGTAGCGGAAAAATGGAGTTGGAATTCCAGGCAAGTAAGTTTTTAAAGGAGATTGGAGCGTAATGCTCCTTTCTTTTTTGTACTTATCCGTACTTTATTTTTTATTAATATCACAAATTATATATTTGAAAGGAGATTTATAAATGAATTTCACAAAAACATTTAGCAAATTAGGTTTTTTGGCTAAGCAGCATGCACCTGAAATTATGATTGGAGCTGGTATATTAGCTGGCGCAGGGGCATTATATTTTACTGTAAGGGGCACTCTCAAGCTTAATAAGATTCTTGATGATCATGATGAGCGTATAAATGATGTAAAGAAGAGTTATATTCCTAAGGAAGAGCTTGAAAAGGTAGAAGACAACGGTGAACCTATAAAGTTTGATATAGAAGTTACTGAGGAAGAGAAGAAATCTTATAAAAGAGATCTTACTCGTGAATATGTTAAGACAGTTGGTACTGTAGCTTTAGCTTACGCTCCGGCAGCAGCTCTCGCTCTTGCTTCAGCAGGTCTTAACATCGGTGCTTATGGTATTATGAATAAGAGAGTAGCAGTAGCTCTTACAGCTCTTGAATCTGTCACTGCTTCTTTTGCAGAGTATCGTCAGAGAGTTAAGGACAGATATGGTGAGGAAGCAGAAAATGACATTCTTCTCGGTAAGACAACTGAGCATGTAGCAGTTGAAAAGGAACTTAAGAACGGTAAGACAAAGCTTGTTGATGAGGAACAGACTTCTTATAAGGGCTCCGCATCGACGTACGGACGTACTTATAGCATCAATACTGCTAAGAACTTCTTAGGTGGTGGAGATGGAAGAGCATATAACAAGACTTTCATTGAAAATATTGAGGAAGCAGCTAATTTGACTCTTAGAAGAAGAGGTTATATTTTCTTAAATGAGGTATATCAGCTTCTCGGATTTGATGAAACTCCTGAAGGACAGCTTGTTGGTTGGCTCGAAAATACAGAAAATGGAGACGGAGAAGTTAAGTTCGCTATTACAGAAGTTCTTGATGATAAGAACGAAGACAATGATGTTTGGTACCTTGATTTCAATGTTGATGGGGTTATATTCGATAAAATTTCCCTGAAAATGTAATTAATTTGCTATTTTTAAAATCGTTTCTAAGGGGTCTAGAAGGCTCAGGAAGGCCTGTGCAGCTTTTTAACGTTAATTTATACGTCAATATATGCTAAAACGCCTATTTAGGCCCTTTAAACACGTTTTAAAGGCATTCTAGAGAGTGTCTTTATCTCTTGAAAGGAGATTTCACTATAATGAATAATAAAGTTATTATATTTGTAGTTTCAGCTGTATCTTTGGCAGCAGGATTCGGTGGCGGATTTGTATTAGGTTCTCATTTGATGAAGAAAAAGTATGATGATATTGTTACTCAGATGAATGACGAACTTAATGAGTATGTTGACAAGGCAATGACCTCCAGTAAAAAGACTGTAGATGAAAATACAAACAAGACTGACTATACAGATTATATTTCAACTCTTAATGATGTTGAAAAAAAGATGTTTGAACAGGCACCTGATAAAGAGGTGTTTATTCATGCAAGGGAAATGGTAAAGAAAAATGACGAACTTAAGTCACAGTATTTAACAAGAAGTAAAATCGGTGAGCATGTTGAAACCAGCAAGGAATATGAAGATCGAATGAGGGCTGCAATGGGACTTGATCCTGATGATGAGTCTGAATTTGCAACTGATCTGTTAGAGGCAGGACCTGATAAGGAAGGCACAGAACTTTTAGCAGATGCACCGTTAGATCCTTATCTTATTACAGAGACTGACTATTTTGATAATCAGTTTGAGAACTTCTCTAAGATCCAGATGACATATTTCAGTGATGGTGTAATGATTGACGATGGTGATAGTATTGTTCCAGCATTTGAGATCTTATTGGTGACGAGAATATCTTGGAACTTGAAACTTCTGATAACAATACTATATTTGTCAGAAATGAAGCTAATAGCACCGATTATGAAATTGTTTATAAGGAAATGACTTATGGAGAATTTATGGGTGCTAATTAATGACAAAAAACAACGAAACTAATAAACAATTGAATATGGTTGAGGATGAATATTCTGAAAATGATTGTTCATCCTCTGACAATCGTTTATCCAAAATTTATAAAAATTCAGAAGACTATGAGCAGCTTCTCAATCAATGTAAAGATGACCCATTCGAGGGCGGATACATATTATATTTAAATTGGTTGTTTGAGAGAATTGATAAGAAGCAATGCAATAAATATTCATCACTTTTAATATTGCTTTTTAAGTATATTTTCTCAGAAACAAAGGATTGTCCCATGGATGTTAATAGGGCTCGCGATGGAATTGCTTTACGTAAAAGATTCTATGAAGAGACTAACCTGATTAGTGAAGACATGTACGAACGTATGACAAAAGATGACTGTACATGGCTTGAAATGCTGATTGCACTTGCTATTAGGATTGATGATCAGATGATGTTCGATATGAATCTTGGAAATAGGACTTCTGAATGGTTCTGGATGATGCTAAATCAGATGGATTTGGATAAATTTGATAACAAACATATGGATGAAAAGCAAGTGATCAATATTATAAATAAACTTGGTTCTCGAAACTATGATAATCAGGGTAAGAATGGCATTTTTAAATGCAAAAATGACGTTCGAAAAGTAGATATTTGGTATCAAATGATGCAATATTTCAATGAAAATTGGATTAGACTTTAAGATTGATTTTTAGCCTAAAAATGGGTAAAATTTGTAAGATTTTTCGAGGGTTTTCAAAAAAGTTGATTTTTTGAGGTGTTGAAAAATATGGGTACTTTTAAAAGTGCGAAAAAAAATCTTACAAAAATTGTCAAAAAAGGGCTAAAAAGTGCCAAAAAAGGCCATTTTTGAGCCATTTTGTAAGATTTGTAAGATTTTTAATATATCTTTATTTAATTTAAAAAAGTGTTAAAAAAATAAAATAAAGTTAAAACCCAAAATCTTACAAATTTTCTGACAAATATTTTTAGGCCTAAAATGATAGAAAAAAGGAGCAAAACCATGGATTTCTTTAAGGTAAATGTTAAGTATGTGAAATCCGTAAATACTACATATATAAAACCCGACTTTTTAGTGAGAGAATCCAAGAAAGATTTACTTGTAAAAGGTGGAGATTTCTATGCTATTTGGAATGAAGAAACCGGTTTATGGTCAACAAAGCCCGATGATGTAATAAAACTTGTTGATAATGAATTATATTCTTGTGCAGAAGAGATAAAAAATAGACCGGATAATCATTCTTATGTAGAAGTAAAATCTATGGAATCATATTCATCCAAAATATGGAGTGAATTTAAAAAATATATGAAGGAGTCGCCAAGTTCTAATCCGGTTCTTGATTCCAAGATAACTTTTGCTAATACTCCTGTAAAGAGATCTGATTATATTAGTAAAAGACTTCCTTACAATTTGGAGAAAGGTTCTACAAAAGCATATGATAAATTGATGAATACTTTGTATGACCCTGAGGAAAGAGATAAACTTGAATGGGCCATAGGAGCAATTATATCTGGTGATGCTAAAAGTATTCAAAAATTTATAGTATTATACGGAAGTTCAGGTACTGGTAAAAGTACCATATTAAATATTATATCGTGGATGTTTGATGGGTATGTTTGTGATAGATTGGATGCAAAGTCATTGGCAAGAAGTTCAGACAGCTTTGCTACAGAACAGTTATCTAGTAATCCATTAATTCTTATACAACACGATGGCGATTTAAGCCATATTGAAGATAATACAAAATTAAACAGTATTATATCTCATGAACCTATAAAGATAAATGCAAAGTTTAAAAATGAATGGACATTGAAACCTCAATCGTTTATATTTATGGGTACTAATAAACCTGTACAAATCACAGATGCAAAATCTGGATTGTTAAGAAGACTTATTGATGTACAACCTAGTGGTAGACTTTTACCTGTTCAAGAATATGATGATCTTATGGAGAAAGTTAAATTTGAACTTGGTGCCATTGCATATAATTGTCTTGAGAAATACAAGAAAATGGGTAAGAGCTATTATAATACTTATAAACCGTTGTTCATGCAAAGTAAGACTGACTACTTTTATAACTTTGTAAGAGACAATTATATTTATTTTAAAAATGAAGACGAGATAACATTAAAAGCAGCTTATGAAATGTATAAAACATATTGTGCTGACAGTAATGAAAAATACATTTTACCAAAGATGCGTTTTAAAGATGAATTTGAAAACTATTGGAACGAAACTAAAGAGAGTTGTAGAAATAAAGATGGTGTAGTAGTTACAAATTTGTATAAAGGTTTCAAGACTGAAAAATTTGAGCAATACATAACTACTATTAAAAATGATGATAGTGATGATAAGGCAATTAAAGAATTTGATTCTTTGATAAAAAATACCAAAGATAATGATTGGCTTACTTTTATTAATCCTGACGAATCAAGAAGTATATTTGATGAATTATATTCTGATTGTCCTGCTCAATATGCAACTAAGAATGATACACCATCAACAAAGTGGGAAAATGTTAAGACTACTTTAAAAGATATAGACACAACAAAATTACATTATATTCGAACTCCTGAAAATCTTATAGTAATCGATTTCGATATCAAGAATGAAAACGGTGAAAAAGATTTTAATAAGAATTTGGCTGCAGCTAGTAAATGGCCAAAGACTTATGCAGAATTGAGTAAGAGTGAAGCTGGTATACACTTACATTATATTTATGACGGTGACGTCAATAAACTTAGTCGAGTTTATGATGATAACATCGAAATAAAAGTATTTACTGGAAATTCAGCATTAAGAAGAAAACTTACAAAGTTCAATAATGTTGAAATAGCTCATATCAATTCTGGATTACCATTAAAGGAGGAAAAGATGATTAATTTTGATGGCGTTAAAAATGAAAAGAGTATAAGAACTTTAATTCAAAAGAATTTAAATAAAGAATATCATGCTGGAACAAAGCCGTCTATTGATTTTATTGATAAAATTTTAAGTGACGCTTATGATTCAGGATTGCATTATGATGTAAGAGATTTACGACCTGCTATTTTGTTCTTTGCATCGAATAGTTCTAATCATTCAGCATATTGCATCGAAAAAGTTAAAAATATGAAGTTTAATTCTGAAGAAACTTCTGAATATGTTGCAGCTAAAGATGATACTATTGTATTTTATGATGTCGAGGTATTCCCTAATTTATTTGTAATAGTATGGAAACCTGATGGCAAAGAAGCTGTAAAGTGGATAAATCCAACTCCTGCCGAAATTGAGAAACTCATACAGTATAACTTAGTTGGATTTAATAATAGGCGATATGATAATCATATTTTGTATGCTCGTTTAATGGGATATACAAATGAACAATTGTATGAACTTAGCCAGAGAATAGTAAATGGAAGCAAGAATGCTTTATTTGGTGAGGCATATAATTTAAGTTATACTGATGTATATGACTTCGCATCAGCTGTTAACAAGAAAAGTCTTAAGGCTTTCGAAGTAGAACTTGGAATACATCACCAAGAATTAGGACTCCCTTGGGATCAACCTGTACCTGAAGAACTTTGGGAAACAGTTGCTGAATATTGTATAAACGACGTTGTGGCAACAGAAGCTACTTTCCATTATTTAAAGGCTGATTGGACAGCTAGAAAGATTCTTGCTGAGTTATCAGGTCTTAGCTACAATGATACTACTAATGCTCACAGTACAAGAATTATATTTGGAACTAATAAACATCCTCAGGATGAGTTTGTTTATACACATTTGGAAGAGATGTTCCCTGGATATAAATTCGATTGTGGAAAGAGTACATATCGTGGTGAAGAAGTTGGTGAAGGTGGATATGTTTATGCTGAACCTGGTATGCATAAAAATGTTGCACTTCTCGATGTTGCTAGTATGCATCCATCAAGTATTGAGAATCTTAACTTATTTGGTGATAAGTATACAAAGATATTTAGTGAAATTAAGCAAATTAGAGTATATATTAAACATAAAGAATTTGATAAAGCTGCTCAATTATTTGGAGGAAAACTTGCACCATATCTTAAAGATGAAAGTATGGCCAAGGATTTATCAAATGCATTGAAAACGGTCATCAATTCTGTTTATGGATTAACTTCAGCAACATTTGATAATCCGTTTAGAGATCCCAGAAATGTTGATAACATTGTTGCAAAGCGTGGTGCATTGTTTATGATTGATCTTAAGCATGCAGTTCAAGAAAGAGGATTCACGGTTGCACATATTAAAACTGATTCTATTAAGATACCTGATGCTACTCCAGAAATTATTGATTTCGTAATGAACTTCGGAAAGATGTATGGATATACATTTGAACATGAAGCAACTTATGAAAAGATGTGCTTAGTTAATAACGCTGTATATATTGCTAGATATAAAAATGCTGATGAATGCAAAAATATGTACAATTATATTCCTGGTGATAATGCTAAGCATTCTGAACAATGGACAGCAACTGGTGCTCAATTTGCAGTTCCGTATGTATTTAAGAGTTTGTTCAGTCATGAAGAAATTGCATTCAGAGATATGTGCGAAGTTAAGTCAGTTAAGTCTAGCATATATCTTGACATGAACGAGAATCTTCCTGAAGGAGAACACGATTATAAATTTGTTGGTAGAACCGGTTTATTCTGTCCCATACTTCCTGGTAAAAATGGTGGATTATTAGTTGCACAAAGATCTGGAAAAGATGGTACAGTTAAATATGATGCTGTTACGGGAACAAAAGGTTACAGATGGTTAGAAGCTGAACAAGTGGAAACAGAAAATAAGCAAAAAGATATAGATAAGTCTTATTATATTGCACTTGTCGACAAAGCTGTAGAAGAAATATCAAAATATGGTGATTTTGAGTGGCTTATATCAAACGAGCCACTTGAATTACCTAAAAAAGAAACAAAGATGGTGAATAATAATATTCCAGCACCTGAGAATGTTATGTCAACAGATTATTTACCATTTAATTGAAAGGAGATAAAACAATGAACAAAAGAGAAAGATTTAATCAGGAGATAGAAATCGAGAATGCACAGTTGAGGTTTAAAAACTTTTCCGGAAAGCCCGGCAAGTATAATGCAGAAGGAAATAGAAATTTCTGCGTAATACTTGATGATAAGGATGCTGCTGAAAAGCTTGCTGCAGCTGGATGGAATGTTAAGTGGCTTCGTGCAAGAGACGAGACTGAAGAAGATCTCCCTTATATTCAGGTAAAGGTACAATATCAGGAAGGACATAAGCCCCCTGAGATTTGGCTTATCACAGAGTGTGATGGTGAACTTATCAGAAAGACTCCTATAGGAGAATCACAGGTTGATATCCTTGACTGGGCTGAAATTAAGAGAGTCGATTTAACCATAAATCCTTATAATTGGACTAATGCTAAAGGAGAATCCGGCATTAAAGGATATCTTAAGAGAATGTATGTAATAATAACACAGGATAAATTTGCGTCAAAGTATGTCAACGTTCCCGACAGTGCTATAAGTTCTGTAACTGGTGTTGAGAATTGATAGAATTATATTCACATCAAAAAGAAGCTATCGAAAAGCTTAGGTCTGGCTCCATCCTTTGTGGTGGAGTTGGATCTGGCAAAAGTTTAGCTGCTTTAGCCTACTATTTTTCTAAAGTATGCGGTGGTGAAATCGAAAAAGATGGCAAGCCATATTATTCACCAATGACAAAGCCATTAGATTTATATATTATAACCACTGCAAAGAAAAGAGACTCTGCTGATTGGGAACGAGAAAGTACTCATTTTCTTTTACACCCAATTGTTGATTCATGGAATAACATAAGCAAATATGAAAATGTTGAAGGAGCCTTTTTTATATTTGACGAACAAAGAGTTGTTGGTTCAGGCTCTTGGGTGCAATCTTTTTTAAAAATAACAGGCAAAAATAAATGGATCTTATTAAGCGCTACACCAGGTGATACTTGGATGGATTATATTCCGGTATTTGTAGCTAATGGATTTTATAAGAATAGAACTCAATTTATAAATCGTCATGTTATATGGAATCGATTTGTTAAATTTCCAAAAGTTGATAGATACCTGGAAGAAAGTCGTTTAAAATATTTAAAAAAGCTTTTGCTAGTAGAAATGCCCGATAAACGGGAAACAACTAGACATTATTTTAAAGTTCCAGTTGCATATAATAAAAAATTATATTATGATGTAATGGATAGTCGACAAAATCCAGAAACAGGAGAACCTTTTTTAAATATTACACAATTAATAACATATATCAAAAAAATTAATAATTCTGATCCAAGCAGAATAAAAGCCATAGAAAATATTATGCAGGATTTCTCCAGAATTATTATATTCTATAATTTTGATTATGAATTAGAAATACTTAAAGAGTTTTGTGAAAAGATAAAATGGCCGTATGCTGAGTATAATGGACATAAACATCAAGAAATACCAGAAGGTGGTAAATGGATATATCTAGTAAATTATATGGCTGGAGCTGAAGGATGGAATTGTACATTAACAAATTGTATTATATTCTATTCTCAGAATTATAGCTATAAAATAACTGAGCAATCTTGTGGTAGAATTGATCGAATAAATACATTATACGAAGATTTGTATTATTATACACTAATAAGTGATAGCCCAATCGATTTTAGAATAAGTCAATGCCTTGAAAGAAAAGAAAAATTTAATGAGAATGATTTTGCTTTATCAGAAGGCATAAATTTGAAAGATTTTGAAGAAAAACTGTAAAAATTGAATCGCAAGATTTATTCTTACTATAGTAGAGAGGAAGAAATATATATTCGGCTCACGCTGATTATATTCTTTCTTTTTATTTTTGTCGAAAGGGGTTATCATGAGAGAAAACAAATTTCAAGCAAAGCTCATACACGATATAAAGTGTAGATGTCCTGATTGCATGGTTCTCAAAAATGACCCTAATTATATTCAAGGAATCCCAGATTTATTAATTTTATATAAAAATAAATGGGCGGCTCTAGAATGTAAGAAAGATGAAGATGCATCTAAGAGACCTAATCAGGAACATTATATTCAAAAAATGAACAAAATGTCATTTGCAAAGTTTATAAATCCTGAAAATAAGGAGGAAGTCCTTGATGCAATGGTACGATCATTCAAAACTTAAAGGTACCCATGCATTTTTGAGTGCTAGTCAATGGCACTGGCTTAATTATGATGATAAAAAGTTGGTCGACCGTTGGCGAAGTGCTCAAGCTGTTGAAATGGGTACACGATTACATGCATATGCTGAAGAAACTATACGACTTGGCATAAAGCAAAGAAACATAAAAAGAACTCTGAATATGTATATAAATGATGCCATTGGTTTTGATTTGGAACCTGAAGTGGTATTATATTATTCTGATCTTTGTTATGGAACAGCAGATGCAATTGGATTTAAAAATAATTTATTACGAATCCACGATTTAAAGACAGGAGTAATTAAAGCTCATTTTGAACAGTTACGAATATATGCCGCCATTTTTTGTTTAGAATATGGAATAAAACCTGGTGACATTAATTTTGAATTGCGTATTTATCAGAATAATGAAATAAGAATAGAAAATCCAGATGCTACAATTATATTACCAGTTATGGATAAAATTCAAAAAGCTGATAAAATATTACACAGTATACAAAATGATTGATATTTAAAGGGAGGACTTAATCGTGGATGAAGAATTGATGCATTATGGAGTTCCAAGAAGATCTGGTAGATATCCTTGGGGTTCTGGCGATGTTCCTTTTCAGCATGAAAGTTGGTTTTTGGACAGAATGGAAGAGCTCAGAAAACAAGGCTATACAAATGCTCAAATAGCTGAAGATATGGGCTTAACGACAGAACAGTTTAATAATAGAAATATGATTGAACGTGCTGAAAGAAAAAGAGCTGAAATATCATTTGCATTGCGTCAAAAAGAAGACGGATATTCCAATGAGGCAATCGGTAAAATGCTTGGCGGAAGAGGTGAATCTTACGTTAGAACTTTACTTGAGCCTAGTACAAATGAAAGAAACAAAGTTATATTCGCAGTTCGAGATGCAATAAGAGATGAAGTAGAAAAGAAACGTTATGTTGATATAGGTGCTGATACTGAGCTTAATCTTCAAGTTGCAAGATCTAAAATGGATGCCGCAGTACAGATGCTTAAAGATGAAGGTTATCAAACGTATACACCTAAGCTTCAGCAGATAGGAACTGGTAAAAATACAACTTATTTAGTTCTTGGAAAAAAAGATACAAGTTATAAAGAACTTATGTCAGATCCTGAACAGATCAAACCTTTAACAGATATTACTATTGAATCTAAAGGTGATGGCTATCAGGTTCGAAAGGTTCAATATCCGCAGGCAATTGACTCATCTCGTATATTTATTAAGTATAACGAAGATGGTGGAAGTGCAAAAGATGGTGTTATTGAGTTAAGAAGAGGTGTTCCTGACCTTGATCTTGGAGCATCAAACTATTCACAGGTAAGAATAGCTGTCGATAAAGATAAATATCTGAAAGGAATGGCTGTTTATTCAGATGATATTCCTAAAGGCTATGATATAGTTCTTAATTCAAATAAAAGCAGAGCCGATGGTCCAAATAAAGCTTTTAAAACAATGGAACATACCAAAGATGGTGAAATTGATAGAGATAATCCATTTGGAGCTAACATATTACCTGCTGGACAGTCTTATTACATTGGTAAAGATGGTAAAGAGCATTTATCAGCTATTAACAAAGTTAATGATGAAGGTAAATGGTCAGAGTGGGCTAACAATACAAATTTAGCAGCTCAGTTTTTATCAAAACAGCCATTAAAGTTGATAGAAAGTCAGCTTAATTTAAGTCTTGCACAGAAAAATGAAGAGTATGATAAAATAAAGCAGTACACAAATGCTGAAATAAAGAAAAAAGCTCTTCAAGAATTTGCAGATGAATGCGATGCAGCAGCAGTCGATTTAAAAGCAGCTGGTCTTCCTAGACAGAGGACATCTGCAATACTTCCTGTTAATACTTTAAACGATAACGAAATTTATGCACCTAACTTTAAACAAGGTGAAGAAGTAATACTTATAAGATATCCTCATGCAGGAACATTTGAAATACCTAGACTTCGTGTCAACAATGACAACGTAGAAGGTAGAAAAATGCTTGGAAATGCACCTCAGGATGCAGTAGGAATTAACAGTCATGTTGCACAAATATTGTCTGGAGCTGACTTTGATGGTGACTCAGTTATTGTAATACCAACTAAAGGAATAAATGTTAAAACTACAAAACCTTTAGAAGGATTAAAGAACTATGATCCTAAAGAATGGTATAAAATGAGTGACGAAGAGATAGCTGCTAATCCATCTAAAGTTATGACACCACAAAATAAGCAACGTCAAATGGGTATAGTAACTAACTTGATTACTGATATGTCAGTTCAAGGTGCTCCAGAAGAAGACATGGTAAAAGCTGTTAGACATAGTATGACAGTTATTGACTCTGAAAAGCACAAACTTGACTGGAAACAATCCGCTAGAGATAACGATATTACAGAATTAAAAAAGAAATATCAGATAGTTCCTGGTCAAGAAGGAAAACATGGCGCAGCTACATTGTTGTCAAGAGCTAAAAATGAGAAAGACATTGAAGGTGTAAGATCTTATTACAAAATAGATCCGAACACTGGTGAAAAAATATGGCAATATAGTAGTGATGATTCTTATGTAAATAAAGATGGTAAAGTAATTAAGAAAGTTACAAAGTCTTCACAAATGGCAGAGGCTAAAAATGCATTCGATCTATCCTCGGGTACTCCTCAGGAAACCTTGTATGCAGAATATGCAAATGCACTTAAGCAGATGGCTAATGATGCTCGTCTTGAGATGGTTCATACACCATCGACAAAAAAGAATCCTTCTGCTACTAAGACATATGCACACGAGATAGCATCGCTGGGGGATAAAGTTAAGATTGCAAAATCCAATACACCCCTAGAGAGGCGCGCCCAGGCAATAGCTAATTCCATAATTAAAGCTAAGATACGGGATAACCCGGCTATAAAAGAAGATAAAGATTGGTATAAAAAGGTTAAAAATGCAGCTCTTGCTGAAGGCCGAGCCATGACAGGATCTTCGAAAAAAGAAAGAATGGTTCACATAGAACCTCGTGAATGGGAAGCTATACAGGCGGGTGCTATAGGAAGTACTCTTATGAATGCTATTTTAGCTAACACTGATACAAAAGAAATTCGTGAACTTGCAACACCTAAAGAGAACTCAACGACCAAATACATTTCAAGTAATAAATCTAATATTGCACTTGCTAAAGCAATGATTGAATCTGGTTATACACAATCCGAAATTGGCGAAAGACTTGGCTGTTCCGCATCTCTTGTCAATAAAATGGTTCATGGTGAAACAACTTAATGAAAGGAGAGTCGTATGTCTGAAAATAAAGAACTTACTGAATATATGCTGACAACAGTCGACAATCCTTACAATCCATTCACACAATGGGATTTGTGGTACAATTTCGATCAGCATATGCATTATTACACTTGTGAATATTTGGGAAGAGTAACAGAAGATTCAGAAGGTTTTACACCTGAAGAAGTTATTCGTGAAACAAATAGAGCAATCGATTCTATTGTTAAAAATGATCCATTTAATCGTTATCGTAAAGTTAGTCGAGACAATTTTGATTCTGTTATTAATGAAACTAATCGAAATGTTGAAGAGTTTTCTACAAATGATTAACAATTAAATGAATCAAATTTGAAAACAGATTTAATCAAATCAATTTACGATTTGCAAGTTTGTTTTTATTAAAAACCTTTAACAATTGATAATATTTTTTAATATTATAGTCCTCTCTAAAGTATTTTACCTCCCCCTCCCTACTATGATCATAGTTTTTGAGGTATCAATACAATAAAAGTTTTAGATATGGGGTGTCAGTCGAACTTCATATAAAAATAAACCATTTTCAAATCTATTTTTACTTGCTTACAAAAAATGTTTGTTTATTTAATGCTAAAAATGTTTAAAAAATGGTTTACAATAAACTTTTATTGGGGTCCTGGCTTGTTTCAGGATTATTGATACCCCGGGAGGGGGTTCGTAAAATACCACCCCCCTATGTTAT
>Ga0247611_10001560_pt1 | contig 40376 bp, 23 predicted proteins | sample 177DNAGHGhighgp2_FD_192422 | JGI IMG/M metagenome (GOLD analysis project Ga0247611, IMG submission 192422) | Sheep rumen microbial communities from Palmerston North, Manawatu-Wanganui, New Zealand - 1770 DNA GHGhigh gp2 | ecosystem: Host-associated > Mammals > Digestive system > Stomach > Rumen... | reverse complement strand
TAATGTAATATATTATACTACTGTTAAGTACCCACATCTGCATACGTGTCTGACATGTTGTCTTCAACGTTGCGATGTTTATCTTATATAATTGCCAATAAAATGCAAGAGCTTTTTATGATTTTTTTTTGATAGGTTGTTTGTGGTGTTAGTAAAAATTTTGGGAACTTTTTTTGTCGAAATGAAAAAAATCTGATTCAGAATTTTTATGTTTCTTATTTTTATAAAAATAATATTTCTTGGATTTGTATATAATATTATATTAGACATAATTTTAGACAAAATTTAAAATCTTGTCTACAATGACAATTATGTCAAAATCAAGATTTGTTGGTTATTCTCTATACAACAATTTATCATCTAAGTCATCATTTTCTATCAGATTTTTTATAATTTCTTTAGTATGAGATACTCCATCTGTCTTTATTGAGTCAGTTCAAATAGTAAACGGTGGATAATCGTTTCATCCTGGAAAAATCGCATCTCAAATAAACAGAATATCCTCCAACTTGAAAGGATTATATTCCATAATCTTCTTTATAGCAAACGCTTTATCCACTCATTTCATAGTAATATCTATGGATGTAGTTCATCAGGAATTGATGGAAAATTCAGGGATTCTTTTTTCTAATTCAGCTTTTATTACATTTCTCTTTTTGAAATCTGGATCCCAATATTGTTTTTCTTGAAGTGGAGCATTCTGTCAAAGTGCTGAAAATGTTATTTGAGATCATCTATCTTCTACGATATCTCATCGAGTTTTTTCTGGTCTTAGGTTTAATAAATTCATTACCTCATTCATACTATCCAGAATTTTTTTCTTTTCTTCTGAGGTGAAGTCTAAGCTATATAATTTATTTCGCTGTCCATTTTCATATCTAAGCATTTTTGTACCACAGTTTGGACATGCTATGAATTTGCTCAATAAATTTTCATCTGTAGTAATATAATCAAAAATCTGTCTCTGAAAACGATCTGGTCATCATCATGTAATCACTGACATGTAATATTTTTCTAATAGTTGATTAACTAAATCAACCATTTCATCATCTAGTCTTTCCTTACTTGGTGCAAGTGTTCCATCCAAATCAAAACAGATTATTTTTTTCATATTATAATATTATAATATAAAACTGTATATAAATTTTGTAGTAAAAAATTTTGAATTTGCAAAGGTTTTATTTTCTAACTGAAAAATGGAGATAAAATACAGTTTTTGTTAGGTTTATATTCTCAAGCGACAAAAAACTTGTGATTATCTTATCTCCATTTATTTTATTTTCATTGTTTATAATTTATTTACAATTGGTGTGATAGGATTATGGCTCATTATATGATTTTTTAGCTCTTGTATTGTATAAAACCCTGTAGGAACTTTTAGTCCATAATTAAATTCATTTGAGAAATAATTTCATTGTTGTCATACTATAAAATATACTTTACCATTTGGAGCTACATATCTATCTGTACGGTTTGATGTATCTTTATATCTAACTAAATTTCGTTTATTTGTAGGACAACCTTCAATTTGTTTATTTTTAGAATCTATATATCTCTTAAAATAATCTTTATTTATAAAATATTCTTTTTTTAATAGATTTGGAGATGTGAAAACTCCTAATTCTTCATCATATCTGATAATATATTTTTTACAGCTCCTAGAAATATAAACTTCTTCCTCTGTATCATTATTAATATTAATATTTTCTCAATTTCATACACGGAACTCTACATAATCTTTATTTCCATCTTTATCTTCTACATAAATTCTATAATTACCTTTTTGTGATATTTTTATAAATTTTGATATTTTTATTCTTCATTTATCGGATGATGAAAATCTAGTATATCAAGCTTCTACTTCATCAGAATAATCTGAAACATAATTTTTTGAAGTCATAGAAATATTCGTCCATTTTCATTCAGTATAATATTGCATTTTTGTAAAATCTACTATTCATGTATATTTCTCATCTGTATCTATTATAATTTCTATTCGCTCATTTATATCTGGATTTTTGTTACCGATTGATAATGAAAGATTGTTTGTAGTTTCTGATTTTGATGATGAAAGACTATTTGTAGTTTGTGATTTTGATGATGATCATCAATTACTACTTCAACCTCATCATCCACTTGATCCAGTCTTCTCCCAAATAGCTTTTACCGTCAGATTCTCTGCTGGCATTGTAGTTGGGATTTCTGGTTCTCGTCTAACAAATCTATATCAATTTTTGATTGGATCTGCTGGGACTGTAATATTGTCTCCGTAATATGCTGTAATGGAATTAATATTATTTCATCAGTCTGTATCAAATCTGATTGTATATTGATTTTTATCTCGCATAGCATTTAATATCATTCAAGTAGTTACAATACCATTTTCTACATCAAATTTTTCATTGCTTTCACTTATAACCCATCATGAAAAAGTATATCATTCTTTTGTAAGTCATGTAAGATTTTTTTGTGAAATAATCTCTGATGGTATTTTATCTCATGATAAGATATCACCACTCCATATATGTCTCCCTTCATCTATGAACGTAACTTCAAATATTTGAGGAACTGTAATATAATTTTTGAAACAACGAACAGCATAATTATTTGTATTAGTATCTTGCCATTGAATAAGCATAGATGTCGGCATTATCCATACATAATAATATTTATAATCATTTGAAGACGGTCGATAGCGTTGATCTCATGTGAAATTTAACTCATCATTAAACTTTCATATAGAATTATTAATTTCTGGAATTCAAATATCATTATATCTTAAATCACAGCCTTCTGTTAAATTACACCATGCCTCAATCAATGAACTTCGCTCTCCCAAACTTGGGACATGCCATCACGTATCACATGGTCATTGTCTTTTATATCTTTCTTTTCAATTATCATATCAGTTTTCAATATTATCACCACTTCATCACCATGCATTATTATCACTTGAATAACTCTGATCTGTAGATGTTGTTCACCATCCATAAGTTCATAAATCTTCTCATGCAACGGTTAAAACTGTATCTCACCGCACAATTGTCTTTGATCAATCTTCATTTGTTACAATTCAATTTGGAAGACTTTGTACAAGTGTCCAATGTGCGTGTAGTATAATATTTCCTGTAATTGGTGTATTAAAATCAAAACCTGTAGTATTATCTCATCCATCTGCATATCGGTAGTCAAACTTGTATCATCTTTTTCCATTTGGTGCCGAAATATTTCATGTCCAACTTTTGCCATCCACTACTTCTCATGTTCTCACCTTTACTCAGTCATCAAGAAATGTAAGTGTATGAGTCTGAGACACTGGAGCATCATATGTATTTTTGAAACAACGAACTCGGCTATTGGTATCACGGTCACTAGTACCATCCGTATTAATATATCAATCTCAAACATCCAAATCCCGTGCAGATTCATTGGGTGTTTGGTACGGACTAGATGACCAGAAGAAGCCATCAGACATATTAAACTCATTTTTAAATAGTGTTCATAATTCTTTAGACTCGCTATATATACGTATCAATCCAGAACTTTCAAGAGTTTCAATATCTGAATTTATATCACAACTTTCGTTTATTTTACACCATGCAATAGCCAAAGCATTTCGTTCTCATCTACTTGGAATATGTCGTCAATCCGGGCATGGTCATTGTCTTTCATCAAAATTTGTTGGTTTTGGATTAAATCAGATTTCGAGAATATCATCTCTTCATCATCGATCATTATTGTGTACTTCTCCATATGTAGATGTTGTATCATCCCATGTAGAATTATCTGTATTTTTGTTAAATCACCGATAATAGTATCCATCTAAGTTTCATGAAGCGATGGTTAAGTTGATGTCGTGTGTGTCATCGCTTCGCACTACCGTTTTGGATCAGTCGGGGTTTGGAGTTATTCAGTTTTCTGCATTTACTACTCATATAGTTAGTGTTCCAATTATTCCCATGAGTCATAATGCTGTTCTGAACAAGTATTTTTTCATAATAATGAATAATAAATAAAAATCTTAAATTTATGATATCAATAATATATCTAATTTCAAAACTTTTTATTTTAACAAAAAAATCCCAGCACAAGGCTGAGATTTTATTATATAATTATTTAGTACTTCTCATTAGCATTATCATTACGTAACCGCGTAATTCTTTCATCATCGGATTATCTTTCGTTATTATTCATTCTTCTTTCAGTTTATTCATGTGATTTATGTAATATTCTGGTGTTGATTCATACTGTCCATCTGATGTCTTATATAACATTCTAGATAATGCAGTGGCAAATTCTGCTCTAGTTACTTCATCATAAGGTCTGAACTTATTATTTGGCATATTGATTCACATGATTCATAATTGATATGCTAGTGTTACTCCACTATCATATTGTGCATCTAATTTATCAGTTATATCGTTAAATTTATTTATTCTAGTTTCATCTGGTTTCATTCATAATACATTGATAGCGTAGTATGATAACATTTTTGCCATAGCAATTCTAGTAAGTTTTCAATTCATGTTTGCATCATTTATAGTTGGCATAGTTGTAATTCATTTTTCTTTTGCAAATTCATAAGCTTCTTGAAATTCCTGTGTGTAAGTCTGTCATTCTGAGGACTTATCCGAAGAATCCATAGGTGTAGTACTGTCCAAATCCTCCACCGCTTCGCGGTCCCCCTCCTTTATCAAGGAGGAATCTTCTTCCCCTCTTGACAAAGAGGGGTCAGGGGAGATTTCACTATCATTTGAAGTCTTACTTCTACCACCTCATCCACTACTTCATAATTTCTCCCATTTTGCTTTTACAAATAGATTTTCTGCTGGCATTGTGGATGGAATTTCAGGATTCCATCCGATAAATTTATATCCGTTTCTAGTTGGATTACTTGGAGGAGTAATTCATGCTCAATAATCAGTAGTAATTGAAGCTACTTCATTTCATCAGTCAGTATCAAATGTAATTGTGTATTGATTTGGTGTTCGTTTAGCATATAGAGTTTGATTTCAATTTATAACCAACATATCACCAATATTTCATATTTTATTTCATCCGTTAATTTCATCGTACCATCACTCCAGTATATATCATGTTTTAATTGTCCTTGGTAAAAGTATCTTATCTCATGAACTTACAGTTTCTGATAATATCTCATCTCATCCATTTGCATCAAATATTACTATCAAGTCACATGTTCATGCTGGATTTAATAACCAGTTATTAGATACTCCACATTTTCATAACTGATTATCTGAGAATGTATCTCTATCACTTGATGGAACTGTAACTCATAATACTAAATCTGATACTTTTTTATTTAATGTATAGTTAGGAGAGTTAAATGAATTTCGGTATCAGTAACTAGCTGACGCTCATGCAGAACTCATTGTAAACGAATCAGGTAATGTTGTTATTTCTCAATCACCATTAAAGAAACGGAAAAAATTAGCACCAGCAACCGTTATTCACGAAAGATCAAAAGAACCTTCAGGTAGACTTGTTAATGCTCAATAATCATTAAAAGATCTGAAGAAACTTTCACCTACTGTTTTTATATTAGAAGTTTTAAAAGAATCATCTGGTAAACGTGTTAATGCTCATTCACAGTTGAATCATTGAAAAAAAGAGTCTCATACATCAGTTATATTTGATATATTAAAAGATCAAGCTGGCAAACTTTCCAACAATCAACCAAGATTAAAGAAATAGAAGAAAGAGTCTCCAACCGTAGTAAATCATGAAAGACTAAAAGAATTTTGGGGTAAGCTCTTTAATGCTCATTCATTATTAAAATATGAAAAGAACCCCGTTTCTACTGTGACAATATCATCTATTTTAAAAGAATTTTGTGGTAAACTTGTTAATGCTCATTCACGATTAAAATGACCAAAAAAATCAATTCCAACCGTAGTTATCTTACTTGTATCAAAAGATCATATCGGTAAACTTGTCAAATTTCAACCATAATTAAATGCATCAAAAAAATAATCTCATACTACCTTTATATTAGAAATATCGAACGAATCATTTGGTAAACTTGTTAACTCTCATTCACGATTAAAGGCACAAAAGAAAAAATCTCCCGCATCTCATGTTATGTTTGATATATTAAATGATCAGCCTGGTAGTTTTATTAATGATCATTTTCGATTAAAAGCATTAAAAAATCCGTCACCTACGGATCTTATGTTAGATGTATTAAAAGAATCGTCTGGTAATTCTATCAAAGCTCAACTATTATTAAATCTTTGAAAAAAACAAACTCCAACAGTTTCGATATTTGATATATTAAATGATCAGTCTGGTAGAGCTTTTAACTTTCATTCATTATTAAAATCTTGAAAAAAACCATTTCATGGCATTTCTATACTAGAAGTATCAAATGATCATATTGGCAAACTTGTTAATGCTCATTGATAATTAAATGCACGAAAAAAATTATTTCCTGGATTTTTTGCATTATCACCAAATCACTCTGCTAATGATGGCATACTTACTATCTTTACTCACGACATGGTCGTCTCAGCAATCGGAACTAATGGTTTACTTTTACCTTGAAATGTCCATCTATCTGTTCATGATAGTGACAATATGATTGTATATCCACTAGCTACACTGTATGTATGTACTATATCTCATGTTAAATTTCACATTGTTCCATCTCATCGATCTACCGTATATGCATTTGCAAAGTATTTATTGATTTTTAAAGTCTGATTATCTGCAGTAGATATAGCCTCTAAGATGATGTCTTTATTGGCATCTTGTGCATTTACTACTCATATCGCTAATATTCCAATAAGTCACATAAATCATAATGTGATCCTAATTATGTGTTTCTTCATAATGAATGATAATGAATAAAATATTATGTGTTCATGATATCAATAACATCTCTAATTTCAAACTTTTCTTCATAAAAAAATCCCAGCACAAGGCTGAGATTTTATTATATAAATTTATAAACTACATTAATCTAAGATTTAATGGCAAATCTGACTTGAGACTTTCCCAATCAGATTTTGATGGATTTTTGAGTTCATCACATCGATTAGTTAATTTTTCTAATTGATGAATGTAAGATGGTGAAATGTATCGATCTTTTTCTAGCTCAGATTTTAATGTTTGGATTGTAGATTTGATACTAGATAACTCTGAATCTGCTCTAAATGAATATCCAAAAACTGAAGAAACTGAATTTATATGATTCGCAAATTTTGAAATATTCTGAGATACATTTTCTTGGTTATAAATAGCTTCGAATATATTCATAAGGAAGAACGTATTTAGATCTGTTCTTAATGTTTTCATTTGAGATTCTGATGGTACTTTTTTATTATCATCTGATAATAATCATAATTGAGATGTAATATCTTCATCAATTTCTCATATCTCTTCTGTATCTGAAAGCATTACTTCTTTGATTCATTCTATTAATGGATCTTTTTGTGTCTGTGCTTTTATTTCTTCTTTTATTGTATTCTCTTTTTGCTGTGGTTTTACATTTTGAGTAGATTCTTTGGATTCTGTATTCGTTTGAATTGCTACTACATTAGTTGGTTCTTCACGTTTGATTTCTGGCCACTGAACATCCTCTGTAGACAAAGTAAATGTAGCTGAAATATTATTCTTTGCCATAAAATTTAGCATCACATCTCCATCTTCTATTACATTTATCTTGTCTGAATCTGGATTTATAGCCACCAATTCTGAACTAACTTGTTTGATCTCTGATTTATCTTCAGATTTTTTGGTTTTTACTGTAATCTTATCTCAATCATTTTTTACTAGCATTTCACCATTTTCTTCTTTGGCAATATGAAGATCTAAAGTCTGATCTTTTTCTTGAGTGATTGAAAAATCTGGAGTAACTATCTCCATGTTCGACTTACATTCTGGACTATAAATCCTAAAAAATTTACCATCAAACAAAGAAATCTGGTATCATTTTTTGGTTTTCGTTATAGAAAATTCTGCAGGTCAGATTATTTTAGCCTGAGTTCCATCTTGTAATGTAAATATCAAATCTGTTCATGCTGGAAATGAAACTATATCTCAATCTTGAATTGTATTTAATTCGTCGGAATTTAATACTGTTTTTCCATTTCTAACCAAAGAATATTCTCAATTGAATTCAACTATTTCTGCCACATAATCAGCCAAAACTCCGTTTGGATTATTGTTTTGCTTTACTGAAAATATTCCAAAATCCACAACCTGAGTTTTATCCAAAAGTAATCATCAAAAAACCACGAACACAAGAATTGCAGCCAACGATGTATACATAATTCTTTTGGATGCAAAAAAGAATATTTTGGATGGAATTTTGGATGGAATTTTGGTAGAAATTTCTATTCAGTTTTTTTCTTTTTGAATACGAGAAAAAAGCTCACTCTTAAGGTGAGTCGGCATTTCTTGTGCATGTTGATGTCTGAAATACTCTGAAAGCTTCATTCTCCCCGAATAAAAAATATTAAACCCTTTCACTATGGAATACGAATGAAATCGAATTTTGTGACAAAATTGTATAGTTTTTTTAAATTTAATTTTTTCGTTTAAATTTTCTCGGTGTTTTTTTGCTTTTTTTTGGTTTAGGAATATAATGAATTATAGGATTTTATACGGAATAAAAACTATGAATAAATTTATTAAAAAATTATTAAGAAAATTTAAGATTTTTAGAAAAAATCATCGTTCAAATGTAAACATTCTCATCGAATGTATAGCAATAATTATGATATGGAGAGGCGTTTGGGATTTATTAGAAATGTATATTTTACCAGAAAATCAATTAGCGAGTAATATATCGTGTATCATTGTGGGAATAATTGTACTTTTATGGGATGATTGAAAATTATGAGAACTTGAAGAAGAACCACACAAAAACAAAAATAGATAATTTTATTAATTTATAAAATATCATGTTAAAATTTTCAAAAAGAATACTTAAAAAAATCAGAAAATTTAGAAAAGATCATAGATCAAATCGGAATATTTTCCTAATTTTTTTGGGTGTGGTAATGCTATGGAAATGAGTTCAAGATTTACTTACTATAATTTTATTTCCGAACTATCCAATTATTAGTTGTATAATATGCATCGTAGTTTGACTATCTATATTATTGATCGATGATGGAAAGATAGATGAATTATCTGAACCGGTAGAAAATAATAAATAAAAAATCTGATTTTATATAAAAAATATAAACAAAATGAAACAAAGTGCTTATCAAATGGATTTCAAAGAATTATTGGATGAACTTCAGACATCTGAAACTTGAATTTCTGAAAAAGAAGCAAAACAGAGAAATGAATTGTACTGACCAAATGCAATTCAATCAAAAGACAAAAATTCTGCTTTAAAAATCTTATTAAGTCAATTTACTTCTCCTCTCGTGATAATTTTGGTTATTGCTGCAATTGTTTCAGAGTTGATTGGAGAATGAGTAGATGCTATCATTATCTGTGGAGTAGTGGTTTTAAATGCATTGCTTGGATTTTTCCAGGAATTTAAAGCTGATAAAGCGATTCAATCACTAAAAAAGATGGCTTGATTGAAATCAAAGGTTTTGAGAGATGGAGAAGAAAAATTGGTGGAAGCTAGTGAATTAACGATTTGAGATGTGATTTTATTGGAGGCTTGAGATAAAATTCCGGCTGACGGGAGACTTTTTGAAGCTGTAAATTTGGAAGTAGAAGAAGCTATTTTGACTGGAGAAAGTGTACCTGTGGAAAAACAAATTGCGACAATTGGAGAAACTTCAGTTTTGGCTGACATGAAAAATATGGTATTTAGTGGAACTATGATTACCAAATGACGCTGAAAAGCAGTAATCACTGCAATTGGAATGGATACTGAGATGTGAAAAATTGCGTGAATGCTAGAAGATGCTCCTGAAAAGACTACAACTTTGGAGAAAAAACTTAACAATCTTTCAAAGATTCTTTGAATCGCAGCTGTAGTGATTTGTATAATTATTTTCATAGTTTATTGGCTAGTTTCTAATTTAGAATTCCAACAAGCATTTTTAGCTGCTGTAGCTTTGGCCGTAGCTGCAATTCCTGAGTGACTACCTGCTGTGGTAACTATTTCATTATGACTATGAGTTAAGAGATTTGTAAAGAAAAATGTATTGGTTAGACGTTTATCATCTGTAGAAACTCTTGGAAGTGTGAATATCATTTGTACAGATAAAACAGGAACTCTTACGAAGAATGAAATGACTGTAACGAAATTATTTGTAAATGGAGAAATAGTTGATGTAACTGGAAGATGATATTCCACTAAATGAGAATTTTCTGCTCCAATTGAGTGACTTCGTCCATTATTGAGTATAGGAATGCTGTGTAATACTGCGAAATTGCATTGAAATCAAGTGATTTGAGATCCTACTGAATGATCACTGCTCGTGAGTGCATACAAAGCATGAATGAAAGAATCAGATTTTCTCAACGATTGGGAATGGATAGATGAAATTCCATTTGATAGCGAGAGAAAAAGAATGAGTGAAATTTTTACTAGAAAAGCATCAAACAAGAACAGTAAAGAATCTTATACCACTAAACTACCAAAAACTTTAATTTACACAAAATGAGCAATCGAGGGAATATTGCCACTATGTAATACTATTTTGATTAATGGTGAAGTGAAAGAATTGGATAAAGGTATGAAAAAGCAGATTCTCGATCAGGCTGCTACATTCTCTGAAGAAGCACTCAGAGTTTTGTGATTTGCCTTTGGTGAATGAAAAGAAGAAAAGAATCTAACTTTCGTCGGACTTCAAGCAATGATTGATCCTCCTCGTGAAGAAGTGAAAGATTCCATCACTACATGTAAAAATGCATGAATTCGTGTAATTATGATTACATGAGACAATAAAGTGACAGCATGAGCAATTGCGAGAGAACTGGGAATCGATTGAGATGTGATTACTGGATCAGATTTTGAAAAGTCTAAAAACAAAGCTGCCTTGCTAGAAAAAGTATGAGTAATCGCCAGAGTAAATCCATCGGACAAGCAAGAAATTGTGAATATTCTCAGATGAAGATGAAATGTGGTTGCAATGACATGAGATGGAGTAAATGATGCACCATCCATTAAAGCTGCTGACATCGGAGTATGAATGTGAATCACTGGAACCGATGTAACCAAAGAAGCCGCAGATATGATTCTGACTGATGATAACTTTAAATCGATTGTAAATGCGGTAGAGGAATGAAGATGAATTTACGATAATATCCAAAAATTTGTAAACTATATGATAGTTTCGAATATATGTGAAATTGCAATTCTATTCGTTGCTAGTTTGATTTGAGTGCCTATTCCATTACTGGCAATTCATTTACTTTGGTTAAATGTAATTACTGATGGACTACCAGCAATTGCATTATGAATCGATCCAATCAATCCAAATGTCATGAATCGTAAACCTCGTAAGGCTAGTCAATGATTAATCGATGGAAGAATGATATTGAATATAATTCTGCTTTCTAGTAGTGTAATTATTGGAACATTGATACTATTCCTTAGATGGCAAAATGTAGATCTAGAAATGGCTAGAAGTGCCGTATTCTTATTTATGGCAGCTAGTGAATTAGTTAAGATTCAGATCATTCGTTCACAGTATGGACTTAGTTTCTTTAGTAATAAATGGCTAATCTGGGCTTTATTATGAGCATTTGGATTAGCATTCAGTATAGTTTATATTCCTGTATTAAGTAATTTATTTGATTTACAGCCATTGAGTGCAGAAATTTGGAAAGAAATGTGAATTATTTTGGCTGTATTTATCGGTATTTGAACTGCTTTGTCTATATATATGAAAAATTCTAAGAGCTTCCAGAAATGGGAAGAAGGAGAATAAAATTTTAAGTGTTGACTTTTTTAGTTGGATATTTATATAATAGATTATTATCTAACAAAAAAAATAAAAACATATGTACAAAATTATTCATTTCAAAGAAGGAAGATTGTTTTCTGATATTCAGAAATCTTTCATGGACAATATTGGCAAATATAATGTTTCTGATCCTTTCCATAGGAATGGGAGCAATTATGAGGAAGTTAAAAAGGGATTGCAAAGATCTTTCTATTCCTATACGTGTCGAAAGGAAAATCTAAAAGTACTACCTTACTTTTATGTTGGAGATTGCTCAATTAGCCTATGTATTTCTTGCAATACAAGATACGTTGACGGCTACATAATTTCTCCTGAGCTTAAGATTATGGGATTATTCATTAAAACTCCCTGGTGGGATGAAGAATCCTATCCAGACTTCCACAAATTTGCTAATTCTATCTGATGAGTAATTTCCTATTAAAGACAGCCCTTTCTTTAGGAGCTGTCTTTATTTTATAATTTTTGAGTTCTCTCTCGATAGAAAAGGTATTCTTGTGCCAATCATGCATAATCTCAAAACTTTTCACGAGCAAGTTTCTGAATCTGATTTTTATTAACTTTAGTTTCATCTGGATTATGGATATAAAGTTGATTCATCACTCTACGAACTCGTACATCTATAGGGAAAACTTCCAATCTTTTTAGGTCAGAAAATAAAAGAATACAATCTGCGACTTTTGGTCAGATTCAACTAAGATTGAGAAGTTCATTTTTAACGGTTCGAGTATCTTTTTTATAAAGTGAATTTAAGTCTATTTTCCCATCAAGAATCATTCTAGTGGTTTCATATAATCTTTGGTCTCTGAATCATAATCAAAGTTTTCTGTAGTCTGAAATGCTAACATCTTTGAGTTGTTCGACGGTTGGGAATGTATAATAAGATTTTCAATTTCGAGATATTTCTATTCAATATTTTTGAGATAATCTTTCGATAATTCATTTAATTCTGGGAATGTTATTATTCGCTGAGATAATGAAAGAAATGATTGTTTCTCGTAAATTTTGATTCAAAAGTCTGATTCAATGTCAGTACTGAATACTTTTTTTCATATAATTATCTACTTTTGAAAGCTGAGTTTTTATTTCAGAATAATTTCTATCTAGGTCAAAGTATTGATTCACAATAGTTTGAATATCTCAGTCAACAATTCATTTAAAAATTACTAAATCAGATTTTTTTTGGACGTTTAGAATATTATTTCAAAAAATTCATGTATAACTTCAGTCTAGCTGTTGATTTCGACGAAAACATTGTCCACAATCAAAAATATGGTTTAATTCGAATGAATCTGTGTTTTTGATTATATATTCTTGTTCTGATTGCATTAGAAAAATTGGGATAAATACAATTTGAATTTATGGGATTAAATTAAAAATTCAATAAAATATATTCGATATTTATGAGTCGTCCTGAACAAAGTGAAGGATCTTAGGTATCTTGTTGTCATTCAGAGGGAGAGAATCGACCGAAGAATCCATTAACATCATATCCACTGGATTCTTCGCTATTGCTCAGAATGACAAATTCAATGTACAGAATGACAAATTTATTTATTAAAAAAATCCCGGACCGAAGCCTGGGATTTTTGCAAAGTATTTGGTTTGTAATTATTTAACCATAGCTTTGAATTCAGATCCAGCTTTGAATGTAACAACTTTCATTGCAGGGATTTTAATTTTTTGAGATGGATTTTGAGGATTAACTCCTTCTCTAGCCTTTCTCTTTGAAGCTTTGAAAGTTCCGAATCCTTGAATTCTAACTTCTCCTTCTTTTTTAACACCATTCATTACAGTGTCGATGAAAGCGTTTACTAATTCAGCAGCTAATTTTTTAGATACTCCTAATTCTTCTGCTAAGCTAGCGATTAATGCAGTTTTAGTCATTAGTACTAATAAATATGAAATAAAAAGTACTTCGTACGGAGATTATATTAGGAGAATAAAATTTAATTTCAAGCTTTTTCATAATTAAATATATAAAAAATATAATCATTTTTTTTACATTTTTTCATAGTTATAAACTGATATTTCTTTATTTTTTAACAAAATAAAGCCATATCTTATTCTTGACTTTTTTAAAAAGACTATTTAATTAACAATTAAAAAATCTAAACTTTCAGTTCTACAACCATAAATATATTTTTTAAAAAATCCTGAATTAAATCAGGATTCTTTTTATTTTATCTAACTAATATTACTCTAATTTTAATCAATGTTTAACAGCAAACTCTTCTTGAATCGTCTGTAAATTTGTAAATTGTTGGTTTAAAATGTTTTGTGCCTCGTTTAATTCACTTACTAATCCATCATATGCTGATTTATCTTCATCTGTTATATTATCTATATTTCGATAACGTTGCGTAGCTCAGAATTTTTCAAGATAAGTTACTTCCATATCCATCAAAGTAATAACTGCATCTTTTAAAGAACTATCTTTATCATAGTTTCATAATTCTGTTGCTTTTACCTTTGCGTTATTACATATCTCTATATTAGATTGAAGTGACTCAGCAATAGAATCGAGTGTAGATTTATCAGCTTGAAATGTTTGAAACAATTCTTGATTTGCATCAGTACATTCTTTAACAATAGCAACAAGATTATCATTATATTCTACTACATTACTTGATCATCCACATCCAGATAGGATCAATACTCACAGTAATGATAATAGTCATAAACTTTTTTTCATAATAAGACAATTAAACGTATAAAACTGATATTTAGATAATGATTTATGTTCATAAATCAAGATTTATAGTTTTTTATTTGTATTATCCCTATTTAATATCAAGTATATTATTGGTAAAATACCGCAAGTATTGAATATAAAGATAAATATAAACCATGTAGCATCACTTTTTTGTCATGCTTTATATAGTGCTATTCATTTTCGAATTAAATCTCGAATGGCTAATCCGATACATAAACTAATCATCCGAGCTTCTCATCATGTAATATTGAGCATATTTGTAGACATTTTAATACCTTTTATTGGTTAAAATAATCATTTGTGTCATCACGAAAGCATTCTTCATTGTGTAGTTTTTTCTATCTTTCAGAGTTTGAGTAATAGTGGTTCAATATCATCCTCTATAGCTTTTTCTCACATTCATAACTGAGTAGCGATAACTCTAAGTCCAATTGGCCTGTCATATTGTGCTAAGATTTCTAAATATCTTTCATGTAGTGGTGTCAATCCTCCATCGTGAATCTGTGCATGCTGAAAGAATTGTGATAGCTCTGAAGAAGTCAGATTTTTAATTCATTTTTCTACACAATAATCACGAATTTTTATGCATAAATTATGGATCTCTCTCGGAACCGAATCCACTTTCTTGGCAATTTCTGATGGAATAGATGAATCGTGATGGACATCGTAAACTTGGAGGTATCTCTGGATAATTACAGATTTTTCTGCATCAGTATAATCTACCAAATGGAAGGAATAAACGAAACGATTCTTCATTGGTTTAGACAACATTTCGGGCTTGGTTGTGGCTCAGATTAAGGTAAATGGATTAATTGGAATTCTGATATTTCATCACTCTGGCATCACCATATCGACCACAAAATCTTCCATTGCAGTATAAAGAACTTCTTCGACATTTGGCTTGAGGCGGTGAATTTCATCGATAAATAAAATATCTCATGACTCTAGAGCATTGAGAATACTGACTATTTCACTTGGTTTAGAAATTGCATAAGCTGTGATTACTTTGTTATTTACTCATAATTCTTGAGAAATAATGTGAGCCATAGTTGTTTTTCAAAATCAGCTTGGTCACGAAAAAAGAATATGTCATAGTTGTCAGTTTCTTTTTTTGGCACTAATGATAGCTGTTTGAAGCATTTGTTTGATATGAGATTGTCCTACAAAATCATCAAAACTATCAGGCCTAGTCGCAAGGATTGTCTGTTTTTGCGTGGATGTATCTATCTTTTTGATTTCCATGTATAACGTGAAGATTTTGGTAAACTGAGTTTAAGATATTATTTTTTGGGTGAATTGCAAGAGAAAGATTTTTTTGACAAAATAGAAAAGATAAATAAAAGGCTGAATATGATACTATATATTATTCAAAGAAAGAAGATAATGACAAACAAATCTCAGAGTGGACAAATTAATACACAAAAATAATAATGTCCTCCTTTAAGGAAAGGATGCTTGACCAACCCCTCACGAAGTGACGAGGGGGTTGTTTGTGGGAGGATTTTTACACATCACACTTAAAAATCCCCACCCCGACAAGTCGGGGAGCCCCTTTCAATAAAGGGGCACAGCTTGATTAATCGGATTCTTCGCTGTGCTCAGAATGACAAATCTTGTGTAAATGCGTCATTCAGAGGGAGTTCATCCCGCTAAGAGGGGTAAACGACCGAAGAATCCAGAAAGCTTATTGTCTTATCCTGGATCCTTCACATTCGTTCAGGATGACAACATGATACACAGAAAATTCTTCGCTACGCTCAGAATGACAAATATGCTGTAAATTTCTTCAAAATGACGGACACAAAAAAAGCCAATCCCTTTCGAGATCAGCTTTCTTATTTTAGACATTTTAGTTCTTGTAGATGCTTAATGCAGTTGTAAAGTCTTCTGCACCTGGAGGCATAGTAGACTTAGTAAAGATTGATGGTGAGTATTCAATAAGCACACTCGCTCAATTCATAATCTTGGTAGCTTTACTTGATGTATCAGTATCATCAAACCATGTCTCTAAGTGAGACCTACTTTTTTCCATTAAGCCATTAAAATTATTTCATATCAATACTCACTTTACATTCAATCATCATTGCTTACACCATACATTGTTGGATAGCTCATCATTCTTTTTTACTCATAATCTCTCCAAATCTCAACTTGCATAGAATATTCATCTAACAGTCTGAATATTTGTACAATCTCATTGAAACTTAATCTTACCATTTGTTAGAAGCATCATATTATGCTGTAGATTTCCATTAATTGTTGTATCTCCATTTGTTTGTACAATAGTAAACGGCTTATTAATAGTTTTATCACTTTGAGTAAATGTTGCATTTCCATCTAAGAAATAGATATCCTTTCATGGAACTTTCTTTACAGTTAAACCATTTCAGAATTTATCTGTATTTACTTTTACAGCTAACTTTTCATATTTTTTGATGAAAACATCCATCGCCTCTTTAACTTTTGCATTTGGAGTATATTCTGATGTACTGATTGCTGTAAGATAGTTTGAGAATATACCTTTTCCATATTTAATATCTACAAAATTTTTCAATGTTTTTGTTGAAGCTGTTAGATTTCCTGATGGAGTCTTTTGAACTGTATATGGTTTACTAAGAACAAAATTATTCTGGCAAACTGGTGCATTTTCGATTGGTATCTCCTTCCAGTGTCATCATTTTCAATCTGAATCTGGCTCGCACTGATTAAATCTAGTTACTTCTATTTGAAACATATATTCTCAAAGCACTTCTTCACCCTTATCGTTTAATATATTCCATCCATCTTTTTTTGAATTAGTATATTTAATTGTTGGCCAATATCTTCAATAAGTTGTTTCCCATATACTTATCGTATAATCTGTTCTTTGCTGTTCTGCCCATTTTTTAATTAATGGTTTTTCATCATCTGTATACCGCTCATTTCATAATGTTAAACAATCAAATTCATCACTTTCGTAAGCCACTACTTTATCTGATCTTCTAATAAGGTACTTACATTTTAAGGATCATAAATCTACGGTTGCTGGTTCACAATTTTGTTTATCTTCTGCAAATATGTATGTATAATCTGAATTTTTCTCTCTATTTACATTAAAATACAATGGTAAATATTCTCAGTATTCTACCGAAAAATTTCATACATTTACATTGAAACAATGTTCATCTGCCAGATTACATTCAACACTATCAGAATGCTTTTCACAGTAATCTGTTGGTGTTGGTGTTCCACCACTTCTACATCATCCATTACAACATTCTCAAATACATTTATTATGTACTAGGTAATTATTAGCATAATATGTATGATCTCCATTTAGCATAAGATTAAATAATGGTGTATTGTAATCTGCGCTTATATAATCCACTGTTTTAACTTCTTCTAACCCATTATCTGTAACCAAAATATCTCATACTTTCAATTCTCTAGTATCTAAATCTACTTCTAATTTTGTCATTTCTGGATTGAATGATTTCCATCACTCTATTGTCTTGAATGGATGTTCATCTGATACGAAATATTCTGATCCGTTAATGCTCCATAAATGTCTTCCTCATAACACAGGTCTATCATATCAAAGAACTGTATTTACTGTTCCATTTGATCACAAAACTTTTTCTCAGATTTTTACATCTTCGATATTTTTCTGAGTTCCATCTGCCATAGTTACTTTAGTTCATGCAACGAAACATGATGATCATGATGGTCATGATGTTCAGTTTACTGTCACAGATCAATTACAACTATTAGAAGTATAATCTTTACCATCTTTCTTCACTGTACATTTAAGACTATATGTTTTAGCTCATGATAGATATGTACATGTTCCTTTTAACTCAGATTTATTTTCTCATGTAATTGTAGTACCATTTCCACAATCTATTTCAATCAAATCTGCTTTACCTCATGCTGTACATCTTACATCCTTAGATCATCATCCATTTGGAAGATTTCATGCTGGAACTTCTAATTTTTCACACTTCATATCATCAGGTTTAATATCATGCGTAGCATCATCACAGTCAACCATCTCATCATTTAAGTAGATACATGCGAAGTTTGTAGTATTACCTGTAAAATCTCCTTTTACTTTTCCTGTTAAGATAATATATCATTTATCACCTGGTTCAAGCGTCATTCCTCCATAAATTTCAATACGTACTCAATCTATTTTTTTAAATCCATTTATAGGGTTTCATCTGAGAATATTTATATTTACATCTCATGTATCTTTTGAATACACAGAATTTCTATTGATAACAATTGATCATGTAACATAATCTACATTTTTTGGTAAGAAATCTTTGATGGAAGTAATAGTTGCTGAAGCATTTCCACTATTACCAAATGTAACTTTATATGCTATTTCATCTCAGATTTTTGCTGTTTTTTTCTTTGTTCAATCTGTAAATGATTTTTTAATTCGGAGATCTGGAGCGTGAATTGGTTCATCTTCACATTTTTTATCTTCAGGTTTATCTTCTGGACTTACACACAAAACGTTTTTGTATTTTTTATCTGGCATTTCTTTTGCGTATGTTGTCAGATATATTTCCACATTATCTCCTTCCTTAAGAGTTCATTTTACTTTCCATGAAACTGTATTTTTTTCCTTATTTTCTCATAGAAATATGATATCATTTACTGATCATGTATGTTCTACTTTGTAACCAGAATATCATAATACTGGTGGCATTTCATCAGTCATTATGAAATCAGTTACATTTCATCATGAGGCTGTTACTTTTAGACTCCATATGACTTCATCTCATGTTTTTACTATTTCTTTTGGTCATTTTAGTGTTTTGAGAGGAATTAACTCTCACTTAGCGTCTGGCTTTGGTGGTTTATCTTCTCCACAATCTATTTCATTTCCACTCCATATTACACATGCTATATTTAATATATCTTTTCATTCTGCTGGCATTTTCTCTACTTTCGTCTTCACATTCATTACTATTGAATTTCAGCTATACAATACTCATTTTGTATTCCAATAATGAATGTTTACATCTCACGAACTCTTTGGACTTCTTTTATCATCGTATGTTACTGTTACATTTCCTTGGCTTTTCGTTTTGTCCAATTCAAAACTTACATAAGATATCTCTTTTGGCATCTTATCCCATATCTCAAAATTCTCTATATCTCATCATTTCGCTGTTACTTTTACTATCCATGTTAAATCTTGTCCTATATGATCAACTGGTATCTTATTGTCCAATGTCTTTTCTATATCTGCTGTTCATGGCCTTGCATCATCACAATCTACCACTTTATCATCTTCTACACATGCTATATTCAGATAATCATCTTTTTCTGTTGGCATTTTTTCTACTGTAGAATCTATCTCAAGTATCAATTCATGACCTTGCTGTAATGTTCATATTATATCCCATGTATAGATATTATTTGATCATGATTCTACTGGTCCACTTGGTTGTTTTGGTAATGTCAAATTGTCTCCATTCTTTACTATTCTATATGTTTCGTATTTCAATACTTTTGGTAATTTATCTAGAACTTTAAAGTCTTTTATATCTCATCAATTTGCTGTTACCTTCACTGTCCATGTTAACTTTTGACCTACTTCTCCTACTATTACCTTATTCTTTAATGTCTTCTCTATTTCTGGTGCTCACTTTGATGATGTTGGTTTTTGAGCCCAACATGTTACTGTTGATTCCTCATTATTACATCACCATGTCCATCTATTTGCTGCTTCATCAAATTTAAATCCAGTTACTTTTCATATAATACATAATTCATTTGATTCTTTCAAATCATTTACTGTTTTCCCACTGTATTTTGAATTACATACTGCTGGTACTGATTCTGGATCACAAATAACTTTTCCATCATCATTTACACATGCTATATTTTTAAACACTTTTGATAATGATGGCATTTTTTCTACTTCTGACTTTACTACTATTGTTAATGATTCTCATTCTTGTAGTGTTCACTTTACATCCCAATAGTACACCTTATTATCTCATGATGTTCATACTTTATCTTGCTTTGTTACAGTTAATCTGTCTGGTTTTCCATCTTTATAATCCCATCCTAAATACTTCAATTCATTTGGCATTACATCCAAAATTTCAAAATCTTTTATATCTCATCATTTCGCTGTTACTCTTACTTCCCAATTTAGTTTTTGTCATACTTCTTTTACTTCTACTTTATTTTGTAATGTTTTCTTTATTTCTGGTGCTCACTTTGGTGCTGCTTTCTTAGTTGCTGAACATTCCTTTCCTATTCATGCAACATTATTACATTTCCAAGTCCATGTATTTGTTGTTTCATCAAAATTAAAATCTGATATTGTTCATGTTTCACATAGATAATCTCCACTCAACAAACTATCAACAGTTTGACCATTATATTTAGAACTACATACTGGTGCTGGCACTTTAACTATTTTACATTCAGCATTACAAATATTTCAATCTGGCAATACACTTGTTCATTCAGATCCTGGATCACATTCTTCTGATTCCCACTTATCTCAAGTTCATGCTTTATCTACTATTCAATCTCAACATCGTGAAATTTCATAGAATCCACATTCAGAGTGAGAATGTTTATTTCTTCATTCCTTGTCTGTAGAACTTACAAGAACATATTTAATAAATAAATTATTATATGCTCTATGTTCTGGTATTGCTAAAATAGGATATGGAGTTTTAGCTTCTAATACTCTCATTGTTTGATTTGCTGCAACTTTATATTCATTATTTATAAGAGTTTGTGTCCAATCAAATATAGGGAATTCTGATGATTTATTGTAGTCGTATTGCTCTTCATAATCCATTGACCATTTTCGCAACCATTTATCGCTACTATTTGCATTAAAATCATCATAGAATGTATATTGTTGTCAGAATCTTAAATTTTGACGAAACTCCTCATCACATCATTCAGGTTCTGGGATAATTTTACATTGATAATCACAATCATTCCCTCCATCACACTCTTCTTTATTATCTTTTTGAATTACTCCGTCTCCACAATATATCTGATATGCTTTACATGTTGTCTGTGCTCAGTTCTGATTACTACATGTCCATTCCATATGATAATCTGTTCAAACTATACTTGGTTGTCATGCTGTCAATCCTTGAGGACACATTTCATACTGAGCATTTGATATCCATGGTTTAGTTTGTTTTGTAGAAAAATAAGTAGTTGTTCAATTTTTTGATCCACATGATAAGCTTCTAGTTTTTTCACATGTCTTTGAACATGAAGAATCCTTTGTTCCATTCTTTGATCAATCATCACATTGTTCTGTTCAATTTAACACTCCATCTCCACAATATATCTGATATGCTTTACATATTTTTTGTGCTCAATTCTGATTACTACATGTCCATTCCATATGATAATCTGTTCAAACTATTGCTTGATTTCATACTGTCTGTCAACTAGGACACATTTCACTATTTGTTAACCGCGTACTTGTTTGTCTTGTAGAAAAGTATTTAGTTTTTCAATCCATTGATCCACATGATAAACTTACTGTTTTACATTCTTTTGAACATGAAGAATCTTTTGTTCCATTTTTTGATCAGTCATCACATTGTTCTGTTCAATTCTTTACTCCATCTCCACAATATATTTGAGTTGCTCTACATGTTACAGAATCTCCATTTGTATTACTACACTTCCATTCTATGTGACTATCTGTTCATGCCATATATGGTTTACCTACTGTCAATCATGCACCACACATTCATCAATCATTCTCTGTTAATCGTGGTGTTGTCTGCTTATTTGTAAAATATCTTTCTCCTTTATCTTTCGATCCACAAACTGGTTTATTTACACTTTTACATGTATTTGAACACAAAGAATCTTTTGTTCCATTCTTTGATCAATCATCACATTGTTCTGTTCAATTTAGCACTCCATCTCCACACCATTCTTGATCTGCTCGACATGTATCAGATATATTTCAATGATTATCACATTGCCATGTATATACGTGAGAACTTGAGTGTTTATAAAAATTTGTTACATTTCACTTTTCACATAGTCCAGGGGTTGTTTTAGTAATCCAATCTTTGCTTATATCTAAGTATGTTTTCTTTTTTCGATATGTTGATCCACATTGTCATTTATTGTATGTTGGCTGACATGTTTGGCTACATCAACCATCTCCCCATCATGTATGTGTTCAATCATTAAAATCACATTTTTCTTCATCAGTTACTTTTCCATCTCCACACCATTCCTGTTTTGCACTACATGAAGCAGATACTCAATTAACTACACAATTCCAAGTAAATGTTCTTGGAGATTTTGCATCAGATTTAAAATTAGTCACTTTTCAATTTGCACACAAACTTGGATTCATATCATTTTTCAGCCATTCTCCCAATGATATTGGTTGATATTTAGTTTGTTTATCATATTGACTATTACAAGCAGGCCCACTAATGCTAGTTAATACACACGAATTTGAACAAGTTTTTAATGTTCCTTCTCATCGTCATTTCACACTAGGAGCTCTTGTATCTGCTGGATCACATTTTTCTTCATCAGTTACTTTTCCATCTCCACACCATAATTGCTGTGCTGGACATACTTCTGATGTTTTATCCCCGTTTTTACAATACCATTGATATTTTCATGTCGTTCTATCAAAATTAAAATTTATTACTTGTCATTCATCACATAAACCTGGTGTGTTACTTGTTAACCATGGATTATTTATACTTTGATATTGTGTTTTTCCTTTATATCTCGATCCACACAATGCAGCTTTATATTCAGTTGTACAATTAGATTTACATATTTGTCCATCTTTTCAATTTATCCATTCTGGAGCCTTTGGATCACATGATTCGTAATGTACTCAATTAATAAAACTACTCCAATCTCATCCTCAGTTCCATTGTCCATCTCCACATCGGTACTGTTTTAAACTACATGCGTTTGATGTTGTATTCTTACCTCCATTTGTACATCACCATGTAAATTGAATCGGAGTTCAGATTTGTTTAAAAGTATTTTGTGTTAACTTTCACAAATCACACAAATTACTACTATTTACATTTAAATATGGTGAGGACGTCGTTGTATAGACCTTTTTACCATTATATTGACTACTACATTTAGGTTCTTCATACTCTATTTTACATGAAGCATTACATTTTAGTCAATCTGTTCTATTTTTCCATTCTGGAGCAGCTGGATCACACTCTTCTGGCTCTCGAGTTTCTCAATTTCAAACTACAGTATCAAGTATTCCGTCTCCACATCGTGTAATTGCATAATGTACACATTCTGTATGATTATATTTATTATTTCATTCTGCATTAGTCGAACTTTCAATTGTATAAGTCAAAAGTAAATTATCATATGACCTTTTTGTTGGCACAGCTTTTATCTCATACCCAGGTTGATCTGGATATGTTTCCATTACAACCATTGATGTACCTTTAGCTACTTTCCAATCCGCATCTTTTATAGCTTGAGTCCACCTAAATTTTGGGAAATAAGTTGATTGATTAAAATCTCAACCTTTTTCATCATAAGTCCATGATTTATCTCGTACCCATTTATCACTACTATTTGCATTATAACTATCCGCAAAATCGTATTCTTCTCCATATCTCAAAGTACGATAAAAATCTTGATCACAAGCTGCATTACTAAGCATTGGCATTAATCATACGATTAATAAACTAAGTAATAAATTTCGTTTTTTCATGATGTATAACGTTAGTTTATATAAATATTATTAATTAATCAGCATCCCTACCTCCACCTCATCATCATCAATTTTGTCCTTGTCATTCCGTTGTTTGTGTTGGAGTTGGATCAGACTCTCATAATGTTCTATCTCCACTTTGAGATCAACTATTTCATGTTCATCATGTTGAAGGAGTTCATGTATTTACAGCCCCATTATCAACGTGTCATGGATCACTTGTTTCATCATTTTTTTTATCTCTTGCTTTTTCAGTAGGATCTGTTGTTGTATCCTGTTTTGGTTCTTCTTTCTCTTCTTCTTTCTCTTTTTTCTTCTGTCCTCCAAAACTAATACCCGCAGCAAAATCCTTTCTAGATACATTTACCGCGTTACTTCCATCTCCATTGTTCAAATATAAAGCTCATTGTTTATAATCATCTTTCTGTATTTGTTCTTTTATTTTAATTTTTAATCTCATACCAATTGATTCATTAGCACATTCCCACATTAAATATCTCACATACTCTTTATCTACCTTTACTTTAATTTTTTTCCCTGGTTTGTCAAGAGTAAGTTTATCAAGAGTAAGTTCTATTTCTTCTCATTTTAATAAATCTTTAAGATTTTCTTCTGTCAGATTGGCTCCTTCTGGTAGTTCTTTTTTAACACATCTCATTATGTTCTCTCGCTCCTGTGGAGATTTTTCACTGAGTGCTCATGTTACATTTTTTCATTCTTCATTCGTTCATCCTAAGAACCACCTATCGGCTTCATTATAATCATCTCACGTTAGATTTTCAGTTTTTCATCAGAGTACATATGTAGTACCAAGTCATGTAAGAGCTAATCACCTAGCTGTATTATTCTTATGATAGAAAGCTGTTACTCATATAATATCCGGCATAAATACTGGTTCATAATTTTTTATATCATTTACGAATTCATTTCTATCTCGATTTGATAATTTATCAAAAATTGATTGTCAATTTGGACCTTTTAAAGCACGATTACCACTTTCTTTGTAACGCTCTCATCTTTGTCATATATTTAATTCTAATCAGTTTTTATCATGAACATTTGTATAAGCTGAAATTGCCATAATTCTATCAATTATTAATTGTTTTTTCACTGCAACGTCTTTTATTATTTTATTATTATCTTTATGTGGTTTTTTAAGTTCATCTATTATATCTTTATATAAAACTGAGTTTGTTCTTTCTAAAATTTCAGTTAATTTGGTTACTGATTTATCAAACTCACCATTAGCTGCTGTTTTATTTCTCATAAATTCACTAAATGTTTTTCGATCAGAACTATCGATAGTTTTTAATCATTCAATTACTCCTTCCGTAAATAATTGTTCGATAAAATCTGGTCTGTATTCTATTGATCATTTATCTTCAAATTCTCATACATATTCCCACTTTTTACCTGATATAAGTTCATTATTTCCAAGCAATTTTTCCATTCATTTTACATTTGAAATCATAATATCTGATGTAGCACTTTTATCTGAACCAATATTCAGAGTTAGAGATCTTTGATTTCATCCTGTTTCTTGTAAAAGACGATATGTAGCGTTTGCTGGAAATATATATGAAATTATTTCATTCGTACCCTCGTTCTTAATGTAGTCTACACATTTTTTATCTTCAAGATCTTTCGCTACCCTAACATTAATTCAAATTCCATCTGCAATATAAACTGGTACCTGAATCTTTCATGGTTTTCCATCTTTTCATGCAATGTATGACAATCATGATTTTGCTCCATATCTTTTTAGAATTTCATTAATTTGTTTTACTTGTTCTGCTCAGATTTCTTTTACTTTTAATTTTTCTAATATATTTTTACCATTACCAACTCCATTTACTTGAGCATCGATTCTAGCTACTCTACTATGCTCTGTTTCATTTGTTCTAGCATTACGATATTTCGTAAATTTAGCCACCAATGTAACTAGAGGCACACATCATTCTATGAATTGAATTCCAACTTTTCATCATGAGATTTTTCGTTTGTTATCTGCTATTCACGCTAGAGCTGCATTTCTCCATTGCTCTGAATATACATCTGCAATAATTTGTGCATACATATCAAAATCATCTTCTGTACTTTTTTCATCGATTTTGAATCACTGTATAATAGAAAGCAAGTTATTTGCTGCAGTTTCAAGTGTTTCTGGTGATGAATTTTTAAATTCTTTTTCAAGAATAGCCTTCAAAGCTCCTTTTTTTTGTTCAAAAGTCACTTCTTTTGCTCCTTCTTCTGGCTTTAAATTTTTTAATCCTTCAATCCAAGGTTTAGCTTGATTTTTTAGTACATTATTTATATTTTGTGCCTGTTTTTCAATACCACGTTGCTTATTATTTTCATATCATGCTGAAAATCCACCTGAAAAGATTCATGGTACTGCTGTAACATTTCATCATAATGTAACTCTATGTTCACCTTTAGCATCTAAAGATGATTCTCTATTTTTTTTATTTACTTCTTGACCTAACTCCATAGATGCGGCAAAACATGGAACAAACAATAATTTAGTTCCAGCACTCACTGCAGTTCTCAAATCTGTAGTTTTTGATAAATCAAATTTTCTATCCCATCATACAAAAAGTCAAAATTTAGGCTTTCAATCAGTACCAATTCAAACATTAAAACCGGCGCTCATTCATTTAATGATTTGATCTAATGGCATACCGTATCCAAATCCAAATCAATTCTCCTTTGTTCACTTTGCTTTATCTAACAATATTGCTGGCAATTGAGTAAGAAGCTGCTGTGTAATATTTGCTCTTTCTCTATCATCTTTTATCACTTCTTTCAATCTTTTTTCTCATGCGGATACTATTTTTTTAGCTTTTTCTTCTGCCGTTTTCTTTGCTGCTTCTTCTTCCTTCTTTTCTAATCTCAAAGCTGATGTAATATTTTCCAAAGATTGAGCTCATGCGTTTGCACCGTTAGTCAACACATCTCACAATTCAATAGGTAGATTTTTAAGAAAATTCTGAAGTGACTTTGTATTTTCATATCACTTATCATTAGTCATCCATTGATAAAGTTGATCAACTGTTTGAACACCTTGGATATCCATACCAAATTTATTTGCATAATCTACAAGATTCTTTATTGCTTTATTGTCATTAAAATTTTTATTTTTTAAGTTTTCAGTTGCTACTGTTCTTCTAAATACATCCACAAATTGGCTTCATGTTTTATATCATACATCTCCAGAGTTTACCTCTCCATCTAGATTAAAATCTCATAATAGAGTCAACATTTTATCTGTTTTGGACATTTCTCATTTATTTAGTCTATACTTAATAACTTCAAAAGATGCTCTCTCTTTCCAATCTTTTGGTCTATGATCAATTTTCTGTCCAGTTTTATTATCGATGATTATTCCATTATTCTCTTGATATAAAACTTTTGCTCATTTTTCAATATCACTTTTAGTTATTTTTTGAGAACGAGTTTCTAGAGCAGTTTTTACATCTTTTATATTTTCAAAATTATTTTCAATGAAGAATCACATCAAATTTTTAAGATGTTGAAATTTTGATTGTGGATTTTGATATTCTTGAAATGATTTATAAAATTTTTGAATATCTTTTGTTTTTGAATTAATTTGTAATTCTTTTTTCCAACTTTCTGCTTCAGTTTCCGTAAGTTCTCATTTTTGAGATTTACATTTTTCTATTATAGTTTTAAGATTCCTATGTTCTAGTAATTGTTGGAAAACTTTTGCACTTGATGTTGCTAATCTTTTTTCTGATCTTGAACATTTCCATGCGTTATCTGTCCATGAAAAATCGATTTTTTTATTTTTAGCAAGTTGCTTAAGTTGCTTATCAAGTTCTTTATCAGTAGCCAAATCCACTTTCTCCACTCAAGAAGCAAAAGCTTCATTATTTCTACGTATATTTGATTGTAAAACTTTCTCTTCTTTTCTGAATCTTTGTACAGCTTCTATTGTTTCTTGTTGTTCATTTGCTGGTTCTGGTGACTTATCACTTGTATCTGGATTTACCATAAAGAAAGCTGGATGTAAATTGGCTCTAAATTTATTCATTTTCATGCAAATAAGATATAAAAAATCTTTAGCCAATTATAACCCCAAAATCAAAAAAACGCAAATATTTTGATTATTTTGTTAAATTATATACTTGCGTTTTTTGTGTTTTGTTATATAATATGCTTTGTTAATTTTCTATATCTTGAATTTTCCGTTTTCGTATATGAGAATTTCTTCTCAATTTGGTAAAATTCAGATTACCTTTCTTGGAGCTGTAGAAATTACATCCACATGTTCAGCTGAAAAATTAAGTCAGATTGATTTTTTGAATTCTAGGTTATCAAGTTTTGATTGATCTCATGCGTAACACTCGTCAAATCATAGTCATAATGCAATATGAGTATTTCCATATTCTCATCACATATTTTCATCAAAAAGAGTTTCAGCCATAAAGTGAGTAATCCTAGAAATTCTAGCATCTGTTAGGCTGAATTCTCATACATGATCCATTCATTCAATCTTTATCATTTCATGTAGAATATTTTCATTTTTATCGGCCGTAGCTTTAATTACTTTTCAATCTTTAAATTCAAGCCTGATTCATTCCACCAAATTTCAATATCTATACAAAGGCTGATTGCATTTTATTCGTCAGTTTATATCCCTACAGTCTGGAGATGTAAAAATTTCATATGATGGTATATTATCTCAAATACTAGCATTCCAAATACGATTTTCTCAGATTTTAACTTTTAGATCTTCATCTGGTCAGATTACGTGTATATATTCTAATTTAAGATTATTGAGTTTATCTCTTACACGACATTTTTCATCACTAACTTCTTTCCATTTTTGTACTGGATCTGGATAATCCAAAAAACATGCGTAAATAATCTGGTTTCGATATTCTTCTAATGATAATCCAGCTTCTTTTGCCATAGATTCTGTGGCATACATACATCCAACTCGAGAAAACTTTCACTCTCTTTCTTTTTTTTCTCTTAAATAACGTAAAGATCTATCTGCCTTTCTTTTTTTCATTATTCTAGACGGATCGATTCCTTCTAATTCATGCAAATCTGAATCTGATATTATTCGTATCTTATGAGTGAAAGCTTTTATCTTTCATTTTAGATATTCTTCAGCTACAAAACTGAGTTGTTCATCTGATGCATTTTCATAGAAGTTTCTAGATACTCAATCTGGAATATAATTTATGATTGGATGTCATCATGCCCTAAGTATGGCTGTCTGTAGTGGAATAAGAAATGGTTTTGCACATTCTGGAATTTCGATATATACTACATCTCATGGATTGATTCATTTTCCTTTTCGAAGTGCAAAATTTACTAATACATTTGCATATTTTTCCAAAATTTCCTGACTAGGTGTATACATATATATAATATTATGTAAGGATTAAAAATTTTTTATATATATAATATTATATATGTTATAATTTTAAAAGCAAATAAAATTCTGAAATTAAAAAGGATTTTTTAAAATATAGCATGTATTATTCAGAAGAGGAATGTAATAACAACGAAGAATCCATTGGTTTTATGTTTTTTTTGTTTCAAAAATTTCCTGGATTTTTCTCTTCGCTATCGCTCGTTCAAAATGACAAAAAACAAAACCACTTGATTGGAAGATTAAAAAAGCTGTTATTTAATTTAACAGCTTTTTCCGTCGTCTTTTTATTTTAACCTCAAATGAGATTAACTAAATTGAACTAGCACTCCTCATCAGCATTATCATCACATAACCACGTAATTCTTTCATTTCTGGATTAAGTTTTATGAGAATTCATTCCATTCTTAACTTTTCTAAATGCGTTATATAATAAGGTTTTCCATCTGGTGTAGAATATAACATTCTAGATAATGCCGTTGCAAATTCTCACCTAGTTACCTCGTCATTTGGCCTAAATTTATTATTCGGCATATTGATTCACATGATTCATAATTGATATGCTAGAGTTACTCAATCATCATAATCTCTATCCAAATCTTTGGACACATCATCAAATCTAATTATCATACTTTTATCTGGTTTTTGTCAAAGTACATTGATAGCATATTGAGACAACATTTTAGCCATAGCAATCCTTGTAAGATTTCCATATATTTGTGCTTTTTGGATTGTTGGCATAGTTGTGATTCAATTTTTATATGCAAAATTATAGGCACTTTGAAACTCTTGTGTATATTGTCAATCCTGATATTTATCTGAAGGATTTTCAAAAGTAAAACTTATTGGATTTTTAACTTTTGTTCATGATAGAGTAATATCATAATCTGAACCTTTTTCTGAAGAATGTGTCGTTTTTTCAGGACTCTTTTCTACTGCTCAGGATGTGGAGTTTTTATCGTTAGAACTATTTTTCTTAGTACCTCAACCACCTCATCAACCACCTCATCATGAAGATCATCAACCTCATCAACTGCTTCATCCCTCCTCTCATCCACTAGATCATATTTCCTCCCAATTAGCTTCATACTTTCTGTCTCATGTACTTCATATTGGGATAACTACAGTTTGAACTAATGAATCTAAATCTGTACCACTCCATCATGTAAATATATATCATGATTTAGTTGGATTTATGAGAGTTATATTGTCTGTTTGTATGGTATATCATGTGATATTTTCTCATGAAACTGAGCCTCCATTTAAAATATATTCGATATTATAATTTTTAATCTCCCATTTTGCATATAGGGTAATATCTCATGTTGTTCATTCTGTAATAATTGAAACTCATGTTGTAAAATCAGAATTAGAAAACCATCAAACAAAATTATATCCATATTTTTTTGCATCTTCAAGTATTATATTTGGTGTTTGTATCGTATATTTTCATATATTGTTTTCACTATTTATTCCTCCGTCGAGAATGTATGTTATATTGTATTCAATAGGACTCCAATGAGCATTTAATGTTATATCTGATATAATAGGAGTTGTAAGGTCAAACTCTATTGAATCATTTCATCATGAATATCGATAATCAAATCTATATCCATCTTTTCTCATTTCCAATTCATCAAATTTAATTGTATCCAATAAACTATCTCCATATATAATATTTCATGATGCTACTTCTTTATCTCCATCTTTGAGAGAAAATGAGTTAACAAATAGATAAGAATCACTAAAACAACGTACAGGATAACCATCACTAATGTTACCAAAATTATCCATTAAAAATAAACTATGATCTTCATTTAAATTTAGAAGAAAAGAAGTAGAAGATGACCAAAGAAAACAAAATCATTCAGATATTTTACCCTCATAATAATAACGATAATCAGTAAATGGTATATAAAAATCTGTATAAAATCTAGTTGTGGCCTGTATATTATTTATAAAATAACTTAATTGATAATTATCTCTTGATATTTCTAAATCATTTCACTCTCATGTATATAATGATGCTCGATGTATCAGCAAATCATTTCGTTCTCATATACTAGGTACGTGGTATCATTCTGGACATGGTCAACGTCTATCTGTAACTAGGTTGTTTCAAGATAATCATCGTCAAATATCAACTCCATCTCCAAGTCATCATCGTAAATTTTCATAATTATTTTCTGTTGTCCAATTTGATTTTCATACTACAAATAGTCCATTATTATATGTACTTGGTTCATATCAAGAAACGTCTATTTGTTGGTTTCATGTAATTTCTCATGATGGAAAACTATTACATCCATTTTCATGACAAGATTCAAATCAGTGGTTATTTCCCCATTGAAAATGATATCCATAAGATCATACTTCTGCATTTGGTCAAGCTCACGTCAGTGTTGCTCATAAATTACGATCCATAAGAATAAATGTTTTTCAATCTAGCACAACTCTCAAATCTTCGAATGGCAACCATTTAGCATAAACATTAACATCTCCATCTAAATATCCAGTCCATTTAACTGCATCATTTCCTGTTCATAAATATCGTCAATCAAACATACATTTTTTTCAGTCACAGTCCGATTTATTTGGAGTTTTTCGATTTGTAGCTCATGCTTGTAATCATGTGTATGTTACTTGCTTTGGTTCCATTGAACCATCTTCTGTCCAAAATCATCAATTTAAATTGTATGTTACTGTTGATTTGAAATAATCATAAGAATCATAGAAACAACGAACGGAGAGGGAATAGGCACGGCCGTCGCTGAGCATATTAAAATAACCATCTACATCCAGGATGAGGTAGCGGGAGCCCGGATCAGGAGCCGAGAAGGGACTAGACGACCACAAATAGGCGTTGATACCCATATCGCCGACTGACGCATCAACGTAATCGCGTCAACCTGCAAAGGGTATCTTTAACTGACTATGCATTGCTCTTGAAACTTCCTCATAATTACTTCAGTCGCTACCTAATCAAAACATTTTTACTAATTTTGCTAACTCTCAAGCACTTGGCACATGGAATCACTCTGGACATGGTCACTGTCTATTTGTTACTGTACTTTCATCTACTTTCCAATTATCTCAGTTTAGAAAAGAAATATCTGATATTGTATCAGTGCCTCCAGTATTTCATCACCACAAATCAAACTTACTATTATCATTTAGCCAATTGTCATATCCTTTATAAAATACTCCACTTTCATAATACACTTGATTAGCTGGATCATAACTTATTGTTGTCGCATTTACTTGTCAATTCACAGCACTAGATGTAATTGTATCTGAACAATTATATGTTGATCCTGATAAATCACATCATGGTTTAAATCAATGATTATTTCACCATTGAAAATGGTATCAATATGTAGGGTCTCATCATATGCAAGAATTCAATCAATTAGGATCTTCACATCCCGTTCATGCTTTCTTTGCTCAGAGATTACGGTCTAGTATTGTAATTATATCTGTTCAATCTGTGATAGTAATTACCTGTGCTTCAAATGGTTCATTTTCATTTAAAGTATAATCAATGTGTCAATAAGGTTTTGAAATTAATGTTTCAGCATTTACAATTCATATTGATAGTATTCCGATGAAGAATATTACCATACAGACTAAACCTTTTTTCATTTAAAAATGGCATAATAAATTAAACAAAATATCTCTATAGAGTTTTAGTATTTTGTTATATTAATTCAATACTTTCAATTTAAAAATTTATAATTCAATTCTTTAATATAAATCTGATTTTTTATAATCGTTACTATAATTTATATAGCAAAGTATAACAAAAAACTTTTTAAAAAACTGCAACTAAAAAAATATAAAATTTAATTGACTTTTTACTATAAATATTTATATTTATTTTGTATAAAAATTTATATTTCATTTTTTATATAATGGCACCTGAAATACCTAAATTTACACTGCATAAAAATCACGATATTCCTACTGAATTAACCAATTGTTTAAATTCTTTTTGTTGTAATTTGAATCAAAATGGTTGTTTTAAATATTTTTTTGATTGATTGGAGAATTGAAATAACACCGCTGATATAAATACTCTTAATAATTTTTCGGATAAACTTACTGGTTATATGTCATTAAAAAATAAAATAAATGTAAAATCAAAAATGCCTATACCTTGAGATAATATTGATGTAGAGGCTAAAGATTTAGTAGAATGATTACCAAACGAAGCAATTGTAGAATTTGAAAGATGAAAAAAAATAGATAAAGAGAATAAATGAAGACAAGATATAACTGTGATAGTAAAAATAGGAGATAAATGGATAAAAATTGGTATGATAATTGAAATAAAAGATGGAACTATGTTTATAAAAGAAAAAACAAAAGATTTGTATGCAGAAGTACATGAAGAAAAAGAAGTACCAGAAAATAATAAAGAAAAAGAAGTGGAGGCTAAAGATTTGGTAGAAGTGCCAGAGGGAGCAATTGTAGAATTTGAAAAGTGATGTAGAGTAGATAAGGCAAAAAAAGGAAAACAGGAAGTAACTATAGTTGTAACAATGTGAGATATAATAAAGCAAGTCAAAATGATAGTTGAATTTGAAGATGAAAAAATGATAATTACAGAATTTATAAATTTTAATGATATTTTATATAATGATATTCTAAATGAACTTTTGAATTTGGATAGAGAATTTTGTGAATTGAGTAAAAAATATGAAAATAAAATAAAAACAATGTCTGAAGGTGAACAACATCAATCTAGTGAAGATGAAAAACAGTTGAAAAAAATAATGATGAATAATGAACAAGAAAACTTAAAATACTTAAAAACAACATATTCCTTAATTCTGGATATCTTGATAAATTTTTTGGATGATTTTTCAAAAAATTGAGAGAATGATGAAAATTATCGAATTTGAAAGAAGCGAATATCAACCAACTATAACTATATTATATTTAATTTACTTGGAATTGAGTCGTACGAAGATTTTTTAAAAAATAAAGGTATAATTGGCAAAAAATTACAAAAATTGAAGGAGCTAAAAAAACGTTTAAAGAATTCGTGAGAGGAAGATCTTTTTATGTGAAGTTTGCCTAAAATACCTTTTCATATTAGTATACCCGAAAGAATTACAGAAGAAACTTGTCATCTTATACGCGATATTTTACGTATAATTCATAATATTGGACGTTATCTGTAGTATGTTGAAAAAACTTATGAAAATTTAATATGTGATGAATTAAAAAGTATATTATTAGATAATTGAGAAATGCATCCAATAGATGAAAAGAAATTTAGTAAAATTTATGAAGATTTATATATTAAAGATTTGCTCAATATTAAATGATATGATGATTATCTCAAAAAATATAACGTCCTAAAAGCTATACGGAATGAATTAAAGAAAGACCAGAAAAAAATAGGAGCTCAAAGTGAAAATGTAAATCTTCAAGGTATACACATGAAAAACTTTCAAAAATATTTAAATATTACATCTGTAGATATTGTTTTGCACAGAGTTAAAGAAATAATTAAAAAAATGATAAGAAATATTTTTGGTTGAGAATAATAAATAGATTATTATTGTGTGTTTTCTCTTTATTCTACGAATCTAGCTTGAGAGCTATCGAGTAGAGGATTATACATACGAAACAATAGAGAAACTACTCCAGCTGTATCTAAACGTTCAGCAGACATTCATAAGTCATTTAGTCCAGCAATGAGAACGTTCTCTCTGGTTTGAATATTTTGTTCACATTTGATGAATGTTCTATATCTATCAACAATTGTTTCTATGCTATCTTTTGCATTTAAAATATTCAAAAATTTATCCCATCGGGATCTGTTCACTTGCTCTGCATCTCTTTCATCCCAATAATATGGAATAATAATATAGAATTCTTTTACATAAATTAATCATTGTTGATTATCTATTCATTCTAGAAATGTAACATAACTATTTCACTGCCTTTTGAGTGCAGGATTGTCTATCTCTTTTAAATTTCTTTTGAGATATGATAAATAATCAGTTAAGTCCAAATATGTATTACGTATTAAAATTTGGATAGGAAAGGCTAATCAATTGAGGAATCTTTTGTATTGCTCTAGGATTACTTGTTGCTCATCATAATTTTTTAAATCAAGATTTAATCATTCTACCTTTATAACTGAACGCATTCATCCGTCTTTCAAAATTATGATTCAGTTTTTTACTTCAGAAATTGGGAGCATCGTTTCTGTATTAAACATATTGTCTGTTTTCCCTTTTTTTATTTTTGATTTATCAAAGTCTAAGATTCCCATACTTTATTTATATTAAACCGTTAAATAAATCTGATTATTTGATATATTTGTAAATATTGCAACATTACCTTTTTCAATATCATCTTCTCTAGCTTTCCAATTTGATTCATACCATCGAAATATAAAACTTACAATCAACCATGCTAATCATATTATAGCTAAAGCTATAAAAATTCCAAACAGACTTCATTTTGCTTTTTTGATTCATGCTTCATTTTCAGAAAAAAACATCATGTAGAATGTATATATAGTTACAATCAATGCAATAAACGCAACTAATCATAATGCTATATTCAAGATAGCTCTAGCATAATCTATAAATTTTAAATCTCTTTCTTTACTGTCATCTAAACCAAAAACTCATAATAATCTCCTAATTATAGTATTATTTCATCCTTTTTTATCTTCTTTAACACTAGTACAATTTCACAAATCGGTAGATCAATCACATTCTATTTTTTTTACATCGGTGTTTTCTCGGGGAAATTCTTGTTTTAATTCTCCATAATCCCAGGTATTTCTAAAATCATCTAATCCAAAACAGAAAGATACAATTCCAAGTATTAACACAGGTATAATCGCTGTTTTTTTTATCAATATTTTTAACATTTTTCATATTTATTTAAATAAATTTACTTATCTATTAGTGTTTGTGATTAATTGAATAAACCAAATCATAGCACTAACAATCAACCAAGCAATTCAGATTCAAGCAATAGCAATTACTGCTGATTTTATTCAATCTTTTCATTTTGAAGCTGTTTTATCATCAGATCACGATGAAAGCACCAAAAATCAACAATACAGCATATAAACTAAAGCAATAAAAGCCAACATTCATAGTATCCAGTTTACTGCTATTTGAATTAATGCTAAAAGGTATCACAATTCTGTTTCATAATTATCTGATTGTGGTAAGTGTAATATTCATTTACTTTTGTATCACATTACTTTTATTCACTGTCATGTAGGATCTTGCTTTGCTATCTCTTCTTCATTTATTTTAGGGTCTGTATTTCTGATTATTTCTTGACTAAAATTATTCTTATTATGATCTCTCGTATCTAAACCTTGTGCATAATGAAAATTAAATCAAAAAACTGCTATAATACCTAATAAGAATATTCAGATTTTTTTTAATTTTAGCATTAATTTTGTTATTGTATTTAAAATATACTCTTAATTATATTCAGAATTACTTTAAATGCAAATTTTTACCAAGAAAATTAACTAGAAAAAGATTGACAATTCGTTATACTATCGCACAGTTTTTCAGATTATAAAATTTCAAAAATATGGCAATTAGGAATATTGCAATTATTGCACACGTAGATCACGGTAAAACTACACTTGTAGATCAGCTTTTACAACAGTCTTGAACACTAAAAGCTTTGGAATGACAAGACTTAATTATGGATAATAACGATCAAGAAAGAGAACGCTGAATTACAATTTATGCTAAAAATACAGCAATAATCTATAAATGAGAGAGAATAAATATCGTAGATACTCCAGGTCATGCAGATTTTGGTAGTGAAGTAGAAAGAGTTTTGCGTATGGTAGATTCAGTGCTTCTTGTAGTAGATGCATATGAATGACCAATGCCACAGACAAAGTTCGTTTTGAAAAAATCTTTAGAACTTTGACTCAAACCAATCGTAGTTATCAATAAAATCGATAAACCTACAGCTAGAGTGAATGAAGTTATCGATATGCTTTTTGACCTTTTCATTTTACTTTGAGCCACTGATGAGCAAGCAGATTTCCCAATTATGTATGCCAGTGCAAAGCAATGATATGCTATGGCTGATTTGAATGATGAGAAAAAAGATATGACTCCACTTTTCGATGCGATTTTGAAATACGTACCAGAAGCTCCAAATTTCCCAGAAAAAGATTTTAGAATGCAGATTGTAAATTTGTGATACGATAATTTTTTAGGACGTTTATGAATTGGACGTGTGTATGAATGAACTCTCAAACCATGAACTCAAGTAAAAATTATTGACCATGAATGAAAAATCAGAACATGAAAAGTAAACAAAGTTTTTTCTACTTTATGACTTCAGAGAATCGAACAGGAAGAAGCACAATGTGGAGATATAATTACTATTGCGTGAATTCCTGACATTTTTGTTGGGGAGACTGTTTGAACATGAAATGTAGAGCCATTACCTTCAATAGCAATCGATAAACCAACATTGCAGATGGAATTTCTCGTAAATGATTCTCCATTTGCAGGTAAGGAATGAAAATATATGACTACCAGAAATCTGAGCGAAAGATTAGAAAAAGAACTAGAAACAAATGTGGGACTTGAAGTGGATTTTTCAGACTGAAAATTCCTAGTCTCATGAAGGTGAGAACTTCATTTATCCGTTCTTATCGAAAGTATTCGTCGTGAATGACGAGAATTACAGGTCGGAGCTCCACAGGTAATTTTCCGTGAAGTGGACGGAGAAAAATGGGAACCAATTGAGACATTGGTGGTAAGTGTAAACGATGAATTAGCTTGAACGATTATTGAAATGTTATCTCACCGTAAAGGTATGATGAATACAATGAATTCAGTGAATGGACTTACTACAATAGAATTTGAAATCCCAACTAGATGATTACTCGGATTTCGCTGAGAGTTTATCCTGGAAACAAAAGGAGAGTGAATAATGTATTCATCATTTTCGCGTTATGAACCACGGAAATGAGAAATCAAAAAAAGAGATGTAGGTTCAATGATTTCTTCAGCTACATGAACAGCTATGAATTACTGAATTTTTAAACTTCAAGAGAGGTGACCAATTTTTGTGGATCCAGCTCAACCAATTTATGAATGAATGATAGTATGAGAACATTTGAAATGATGAGATATGACAGTAAATCTGACTATCAATAAACAACAGAATAATTTTCGTAATTCGTGAAATGATGAAGCGATGCTTTTGAATCCAATAAGACATTTAACACTAGAAGATGCGCTTGGATATATTTGATTAGATGAATTGGTGGAAATTACTCCAAAATCTATTCGTATCAGAAAAAAATATCTCACAGAATGAGCTAGGAATCAGGCTAAAAAAGCTGGATTAATTTAAAAAAGCCTGACCACTATTGGACGCAATCGTACAATCATCTGTCAGGCTTTATGTTTCTGGTAAATAATCAGAACTTTTTATAAATGTTTACTATGAATTAGGCTGCATACCTATAATATGAATAAGGTATATGAAGAGCTTCATCTACAGTCACTTTTTTGAAGTTTCTAAGAAAGTTGATAATCTTGGAACGTCTTAGAGATAACTGTGTATTTTTGTTTGGTTCAACGATTGGTTGATTAAATTCACGAAGCTCTTTAGCTTCAATGCGATGTAACCTTGCTTCATCTCTTTTATCATCTAAAGTGTGTTTTGACTCTGATGTAAGCATAGGTTGAGTTATTGGAGCTACTCCAGCTAATTCACGTTGTATATATGTAGGCATTTGTAAATAGTTTAAGAGGTAAATAGGTAAGTTATGATATCTTCATCAAATCTTGAAAGTCTGTCCATAAGGAAGATAATGCATTTTTGGTAGATGAGTCAGAATTTTGATTTCATCAGTTACTTTCGGATAAGTTAGTTATTATAGATCAATTTGGAGGATTATTAAATCCAAAGTAATCTACAATAAGTTTAGCTGTCTCTCATCTAGTTATCAGCTGCTGTTTGTCTCAAGCAATGATAAGTGGTTTTTTAGAAACAGTCGATAAAACGGAAGTAACTTCTCACCGAGAAAGTGTTCTATTAGGCTCGAAAGAAACTCAGTTTTGTGTCTGAGAAAGTAATGGATTACATACTTGAGACTCAAGGCAAAACTCAAGATACGGAGAGTATGGGGAAGTATACGAAGCATTCAGCAGATTGGTTAAGTAATAAAAGTTGTTGATAGTTGGTTTGGAGTCTGACTGTCTCATCAGAGCTCTCACTATCATAACGACAAAATCTTTATTCTCGATTTTGGCGTCTGGGTAAAATTTCCCATCCACTCATCAAACAATACCGAGCTTCGAGAGAAGCTGGATATCACTTTGATAAGATGATCAACTAATATCACTAAATACTGCTAAAGATCATTCGTTCAGCTTCAGTCAAAAAGCTGATATCACCAACTCGGCCATCTCATCTTTGCGTAAAGTTTCTTTACTTTGCCAAGATAGATTAGGAATATCTTTGATTGAGTCAGAATTTTTATTCTTTATTTCTTCCAAGATACTCTTAGCTTCTTTTGGAGTAATAAATGCATCAAGGCGAAGTTTTCACTCCGCATCTTTCAAAGCAAACGATTGAAGGAATCATAATTCATAC
>Ga0247611_10001559_pt1 | contig 40376 bp, 33 predicted proteins | sample 177DNAGHGhighgp2_FD_192422 | JGI IMG/M metagenome (GOLD analysis project Ga0247611, IMG submission 192422) | Sheep rumen microbial communities from Palmerston North, Manawatu-Wanganui, New Zealand - 1770 DNA GHGhigh gp2 | ecosystem: Host-associated > Mammals > Digestive system > Stomach > Rumen... | reverse complement strand
GGCCCAGCCAGTCATCTCCTTGCGGGCGTCGTACTCCTCGCCGTCGTACTCGTTGTTCGAGCGGATGGGGCCGTTGGCCGTCACCTTCCAGCCCTTGTCGTCGGTCTGCAGGCGCTGAGTGGTGCCGTCCTCATACTCCACGATGACGTTGATGCGGCACTTGGGCAGTCCGAAGACGGGAATCTTGTAGGGCTTATGCTGCTGCATGGGGAAGTAGCGGCCGTTGCCGAGGATGATGCCGAGGCAGACGGATTGAGACCCTCCCCCGGCCCCTCCCTTGTAGGGAGGGGAGTAGTTAGTGAGCGCCTTAGTGACGTCGTAGGTGTTGTAGTAGATGGTCTTGCGGTAGTCCGAGGGGACGGGTGTGAGCACGTCGCGGCCGATGCGCTGGCCGTTGACGTAGAACTCGTAGAGACCCAGTCCGGCCACAAAGGCCGTGGCGCGCTTGACCTTTGTCTGCTTCAGCTCAAACTCCTTGCGCAGGTAGCGGGCGGCCATTCGGGTGTGGAAGCCGCGCTCCTCGCCGGGCTGCAGGCTTTCCAGTCCTATCCAGTAGCCCTTCCATTTCGACTCGTTGAGCAGGCCCGTGCTGAAGTAGTTGGTGTTATGGTTCCAGCCGGTCTCACCCTTGTTAGTCTTCACACGGACGTTCCACCAGCAGTGACGGTTGCTGCCCAGCGGCTTGCCGGCGTAGGGAATCCACAGTTGCTCGTCGCTCTCCACCCAGCCCGTATTCCAAAGGTCGCCCTCGCCGGCTTTCATCTTCTCGTATGTTGAGGATACAATGATCTGATAGGCCGTCTGGTGAACGTCCTTGTTTTGATAGTGGTCACCTGTTATCCACGAGAACCGGGGCTTGTCGGTGTCCAGTCCCAACGGGTTCTGCCACAGGTTCTCCACCTTCAGTCCTGCTACATAGACCTGGGCAGCCATCGTCTGGCACAGCAGCGTCAATAATATAATAAGGTGCTTCTTCTTCATGTCTATTCGTTTAAGTCACGTTCCTTGGCCTTGTAGCCGTCGGGCAGGAGGTCGGTCTGGTCCTTCTTCAAGTAGTCCTTGGTGCTGTCGATGGCGATGAGCACGCCGTCCTCGATGCGGGCAGACTGCGGATGGTAGCGGAAGGTGAGCACCTTGCTGTCAAACTCACCCAGATACTTCAACTTGCCCGTGGCGGCGGTCATCCACCAGACGTTCTTCTTCGCGCCGCTGATCTTTGTCAGGTCGAGCTTCATAGTGTTGCCATTGTAGTTATACACCAGCAGGTAGTCGTTGCCACGAGTGGCGATAAGTCGGTCGTACTGGATGCCGTTGTCCAGGACGATGCTCTGGTCGGCGACGCGCTCAAAGTAGGGGAAGGAGAGGATGAGCCGCTTCAGGTACTGCATCTGGTTGAAGCCCGGGTCCTTCAGTCCCTGGTACCACGTCTTCACGTCGCCAGCGTCGCCATAGCTCGTCGGATAGCCGGGTTTTAGCATCTGCATGATGGCGTTATGGCCATAGGTGTGTCCACAGCTGCCTGCGAAGACGCTCCAGTAGGCATAGCGGCGCACGTCGTAGTCCTGCCAGCGGGCCTCGTTGGGGTCGTGCAGTCCCACGGGGATGTCCTCATACGAAGGCTCGGCATCCAAGACGGGCTTGATGGGGTTGTACTTCCATGTGGAATCGACATACATCCAGTTGTCCTCCTCGGTATTGTCGGGTATGGGGTAGTCGGCATTGCCCATACGCTGGCCGTAGCGGCGATGCCCGCTCTGGAAGGTATGGAAGTCAAGCCACTGGGCCTTGCTCCACCACCTGGCAGAGGTATAGCGGCCACGGGGATGGTAGGTCATGAGGTGGTTCTTGTCTATCGACTTGATAGTCGTAGCTAACGTCTCCCACACCTCGGGCTTGATGTCGCCCTGTATGTCGCCGCCCATGAACCAGATGATGTTGGGCTTGTCCTTATAGCGTTTGGCCAGGAACGTGCCATATTTCTTCGCATCGTCCACGCTTAGCAGTCCCGCCTTTACCAGACCGCCCCAGATGCACACCATGCCGATGTAGATGCCGTGCTGCGCAGCCATATCGACGATGTAGTCCATGTGGTCCCAATAGCCATAAATGCCTTTGCGGTTGATGTTCGAGAAGTTCCAGCCGTCAATGTTCGACATCTGCCCGTAGATGTTGTATGCCGGCACACCGTCGATGGTCTGCACCTGCACCACGTTGTAACCTGCCTTGGCACACGACTGCAGGTACCACTCAGCCTCGGCCCTGTCGAGGCGTTCCGGCAGCAGCCATCCTGTCTCGCCCTGCCAGAAGAAAGGCTGTCCGTTCTCAAACTGCAGATAACGCTGGTTATCCGACACGCGAAGTTTTCCGTTGTCCCACGGCTTCTGGGCAGCCTGCGCCGACAGTGTCAGCAGCGCAAGGCTCATGATTGTCAGTAACTTTCTCATATCTTACATCCTATATATATAATGACTGACAACGGGTGGCTTTGTCATCATTCCAGACACCGGCCCGAGGCGGCAGAAAGGGCGGTCGGGCCTCCCGCAGGCAGCAACGGATGACGGAGGGCAAAGCGGGTCCCAAGGGAGGACGGAGCAAGAAAATTTCCTGCCCGTTAATCGGAATTTTCTTGCTCCGGGCTCAAAATGGCTCTGCTACGTGCTCCTTTAGGAGGATGTCGGCGGTCGTGGGCTGGCAGGTCGGTAAAGCAAAGGGCGAACTGTTAAGAAAACAAAAAATCTAATATATAAATAAGGTGTAACCAAAACTTTTCTCTACTTTTGCAGCCCAAACCGATAAAACGGTCAAACAGTAAACAGGTAAAAGAGTAAGATATGCAAAAGAATCTGGTGATTGTCGAGTCGCCTGCCAAGGCCAAGACAATTGAGAAATTCCTCGGCAAAGACTTTAAGGTGATGTCGAGCTATGGTCACATCCGCGACCTGAAAAAGAAGGAGATGAGTATTGACACGTCGTCGCTCCAACCCGAATATGAGATTCCTGAAGAGAAGGAAAAACTCGTGAAAGAACTGAAAAGCAATGCCACCAAAGCCGAGAAGGTATGGCTCGCATCCGATGAAGACCGCGAGGGAGAAGCCATCTCATGGCACTTGTGTGAAGTGTTGGGCTTGGACGAAGAGAAGACCAACCGTATCGTGTTCCATGAGATTACCAAGCCGGCTATTCTGAAGGCCATCGAGACACCGCGCCATATAGACATGAACCTGGTGAACGCCCAGCAGGCCCGCCGTGTACTCGACCGACTGGTAGGTTTCAAGCTGTCGCCAGTCCTTTGGCGTAAGGTCAAGCCCGCCCTGTCAGCCGGCCGTGTGCAGAGTGTTGCCGTGCGGCTGATAGTGGAGCGTGAGCGCGAGATACAGGCCTTCAAGAGCGAACCGTTCTACAGCATCAGCGGCATCTTTGCCATCACCAATGCCGACGGTTCGCAGACAGAGGTAAGAGCCACGCTGGCCCAGCGACTGAAGACCCACGAGGAAGTGGAGCAGTTCTTGGAGAAATGCAAGGAGGCCGCCTATACCGTTGAGTCAGTCACCAAGAAGCCGATGAAGCGCACGCCGGCGCCCCCCTTCACCACCTCTACCCTACAGCAAGAGGCCGCCCGCAAGTTAGGCTTCACGGTGAGCCAGACCATGATGGTGGCCCAGCACCTGTACGAGCACGGACAGATTACCTACATGCGTACCGACTCTGTCAACCTCTCCAGCCTGTGCATCAATGCCTGCAAGGAGGAAATCCAGAAACTCTATGGCGAACAATACGGTAAGGTGCGCCAGTACCATACCAGTTCGAAAGGCGCCCAGGAGGCCCACGAAGCCATCCGTCCCACCTACATGGACCAGTCGTCCATCGAGGGAACGGCCCAGGAGAAGAAGCTGTACGAACTGATATGGAAGCGTACCATCGCCTGCCAGATGGCCGACGCCGAAATGGAGAAGACCACCGTCAACATCAGTATCGACGGCACTACAGAACAGTTCGTTGCCCAAGGTGAGGTTGTCAAATTCGACGGTTTCATCAAGGTTTATCGTGAATCGGTAGACGACGAGGAGCAGCAGGACGAGGAGAGCCACATCCTGCCCCCCATGAAGAAGGGCATGAGCCTGACGCGTCGCGAGATACAAGCCACGGAGCGTTTCAGCCAAGGTCCGCTGCGCTATACCGAGGCTTCGCTGGTACACAAACTGGAAGAGCTGGGCATTGGCCGTCCTTCCACCTACGCACCTACCATCTCTACCATCCAGCAGCGCGAATACGTCCACAAGGGCGACCAGAAGGGTGAAGAGCGCTTTTACACGATTGATATCCTGAAAGGCAAGCTGGTCACCCAGAAACAGCGCAAGGAGATGGTTGGCTCGGAGAAAGGCAAGCTGTTGCCGACAGACATCGGCATCGTGGTAAACGACTTCCTGATGACCTACTTCCCCACCATCATGGATTATAACTTCACCGCCAAGGTGGAGCAGGACTTCGATAAGATAGCCGAAGGCAAGGAAAAGTGGACGGACATGATGAAGGACTTCTACAAGGACTTCGCTCCCACTGTCGAGAAGACGATGAATGCCCGCCAGGAGCACAAGGCCGGTGAGCGCCAGATAGGCACAGACCCCAAGACGGGAAAGCCTGTCTTTGTCAAGATTGGCCGTTTTGGCCCCGTGGTTCAGATTGGTACTGCCGAAGACTCAGAGAAGCCTCGCTTTGCCCAGCTGCCTTCTGACAAGAGCATGGAGTCGCTGACGCTGGAGGAAGCCATGGAACTGTTCAAACTCCCCCGCAAAGTCGGTACGTTTGAAGGCTCGGATGTGGTCATCGGCGCTGGCCGTTTCGGTCCATATGTGCTGCATCAGCGTAAATACACGTCGCTGCCCAAAGATGCCGACCCGCTAACCATCACGTTGGAAGAGGCCATCGCCCTCATCAACGAAAAGCGCCAACAGGACTCCCAAAAGCACCTGCGAACATTTGACGCCGACGGCAAGCTACAGATCCTGAACGGGCGCTACGGCCCCTATATCGCCTTCGACGGCAAGAACTACCGCATTCCCAAAGCCCTGCAGGCACGCGTTCCTCAGATGACCTACGACGAATGCATGGCCATCGTCAACAAAAACGAGAAGTGATGCGCAGGATTATTTTAGTCGGCTATATGGGTTCCGGCAAGACCACCGTCGGCAAAGCCCTCTCGAAAGAGACAGGGATGATGTTCTACGACCTAGACTGGTATATCGAGAGCCGCATGCGCAAAACGGTGTCCCAAATCTTTGCTGAAAAAGGAGAAGAGGGTTTCCGCAAGATAGAGTACAACATGCTGCACGAGGTGGCTGAATTCGAGGATGTCATTATCAGCTGCGGAGGTGGAACGCCCTGTTTCTTCGACAATATGGACTACCTCAACCAGCAGGGCGATGTGGTATACCTGAAGGCCATGCCCGAGGTGCTCTACAAGCACTTGCTGATGGGCAAGGTGGAACGCCCCCTGCTGAAGAACAAGACACCCGACGAGTTGATAGCCTATATCACCGAGCACCTGAAAGAACGTGAGCCGTTCTATCAAAAGGCCAAATACATATTGGACGTCAATGTGCTCGACGACTACGACAAGATTAAGACGTCTGTACAACAGATACGAGAAATGCTGAATATATAGTTTTATTTTTTAATGTTTAACGCTTAGAATCCATGAAGAAGTGGACCATTGAAGACTCCCGCGAGCTCTACAACATCAACGGCTGGGGCACCAGCTACTTCGGTATCAACGACGAAGGTAACGTCTACGTGACACCCTGCAAGGACGGCACACAGATAGACCTGCGCGAGGTGATGGACGAACTGTCGCTGCGCGACGTACAATCGCCTGTACTGCTCCGTTTCCCCGACATCCTGGACAACCGCATCGAGAAGACCTGGAGCTGTTTTAAGAAGGCCGCCGAGGAGTACGACTACAAGGCCGAAAACTATGTCGTATTCCCCATCAAGGTCAATCAGATGCAGCCCGTCGTCGAGGAGATTATCTCCCATGGCCGCAAGTTCAACCTCGGCATCGAGGCCGGTTCCAAGCCAGAACTGCATGCCGTCATCGCCGTACAGTGTCAGAGCGACTCCATCATTATCTGTAACGGCTACAAGGATCAGAGCTACATCGAGCTGGCCCTGCTGGCACAGAAGATGGGCAAACGCATCTTCATCGTGGTCGAAAAGCTGAACGAACTGGAAATCATTGCCCGCGAAGCCAAGAAGTTAGGCGTGCGCCCCAACATCGGCATCCGCATCAAACTAGCCTCCAGCGGTGCCGGCAAATGGGAAGAGAGCGGCGGCGACGCCTCGAAGTTCGGACTCACCAGTGCTGAGCTGCTTGAGGCACTGGAAATGCTGGACAAGAAGGACATGCGCGACTGTCTGCGCCTCATCCACTTCCACATCGGCAGCCAGATTACCAAGATACGCCGCATACAAACTGCCCTGCGTGAGGCTTCACAGTTCTATGTGCAGCTGCACAAGATGGGCTACAACGTCGATTTCGTCGACTGTGGTGGTGGTCTGGGCGTCGACTACGACGGCACCCGTTCACCCAGCAGCGAGTCGTCCGTCAACTACTCCATCCAGGAATATGTCAACGACTGTATCTACACCTTCGTCGACGCTGCCAACCGCAACGGCATCCCCCACCCCAACCTGATTACCGAGAGCGGACGCTCATTGGCGGCCCACCACTCCGTGCTGGTCATCGACGTCCTGGAGACGGCCTCGCTGCCCGAAATGCCCGAGGAGTTCGAACCCGACGAGAGCAGCCATCAGCTGGTGAAGGACCTTTATGAAATCTGGGACAACCTGTCGCCACGCAACGTGCTCGAAGACTGGCACGACGCCGAACAAATTCGTGAAGAGGTGCTCGACCTATTTGCCCACGGCATCGTAGACCTGAAGACACGTGCCGAGATAGAGGCCATGTACTGGAGCGTTTGCCACGAGATTCATGCCCTGGCCAAGAACCTGAAGCACGTCCCCGAAGAGCTGATGAACATCGACAAGCTGCTGGCCGATAAGTACTTCTGTAACTTCTCGCTGTTCCAGAGCTTGCCTGACTCTTGGGCTATCGACCAGATATTTCCTATCATGCCCCTCCAGCGCCTCAACGAGCGCCCCACGCGTAACGCCACCATCCAGGACATCACCTGCGACTCGGACGGCAAGATTGCCAACTTCGCTACCAACCGCCACAACTCGCACTCGCTGCCTGTCCACGCCCTGAAGAAGAACGAGAAGTACTATCTCGGTGTCTTCCTGGTCGGCGCCTATCAGGAAATCCTCGGTGACATGCACAACCTCTTCGGCGACACCACTGCTGTCCACATCTCCGTCAAGGACGGCAGTTATCATGTCGACCAGATCTTCGACGGCGAGACCGTCGAGGAGGTGTTGGAGTACGTGCAGTACAACCCCAAGCGTCTTGTACGTCAGCTGGAAATTTGGGTAGCCAAGAGCGTCAAGCAGGGCAAAATCAGCCTCGAAGAGGGCAAGGAGTTCCTCTCCAACTACCGCTCCGGCCTCTACGGCTATACCTATCTGGAATAACTAGCCCCCACTTAGCGCTTACATTTTGTTGTTCTACGGCTCTTGCCAGTGGAAAGCATCACTCGTAGCTACTGAAAGTATTGCTCGCGGTGGGTGCTTTACCGGTGGCAACCTCTTTTTTTCCTGTCTGGTAGGAATAAGCATCAAGCTTGAGGAGATAGTAGTCGCGGAAATCGCTCCAGTGGTAGTAGGGGGCTATGTCGGTAAGCAGAGGAAGCCTGGCTTCCTCCTCGTTGAGGAGGACCTTGAAGATGATGTCACGGTCGTTGACATCGGAGCGATAGAAGACGAACTGGATATTGGAGGCCATGGGGAAGACGAGGCATGCCCACCAGCCAGAGGGTTCGAGGAGTTCCAGGTCGTCAATCTGGGCGTCGAAGCCGTTGATGCCCAATAGGCATGTCAGCGGCAGTATAACGGTCTCGTGACCGAAGCGGAGCTGTGCACCATGCCGGGGTTGATGGATGCAGCTGTCGGCATCGGCTATGAGCTGGCGCAGCAGGTAGCGCTGGGTATAGGGCTGTCGCGAGCCATTGATTGGCGAAGGCCCGTAGGTGAAGTACCACCAAGCGTTTTCCATCTGCCAGTACTGATGAAGTTCCTCATAGGTGAAGAGGTTGAGGAGCTGACAGGAATCATTACTGGAGATGTTCTGCTGGATGAGTCCGGTCTTAAGGATATAGTAGTTGAGCTGCGCTTCGTCGATGACTTTCACCACGGAGTCAGCATTGGTGAAGAGCAGGTTCATGAGACGCGGGTTACGTTCGCGGGAACGGGAGAAGGCTTTGAAGGCTTTCCGGGTGGAGTCGGTCTCCATGATGCTGCGCAGGGCGCTGTCCTGATAGTTCATGTAGTTCATGTCGCGCTTGGAGGCTTGCATGGTGACCTGCAGGCGCGGATTGAGCGCCAGCATCTGCTGGACGGCTTCCCCCATGGAGAGGATGCAGCGGTTGACAGTGGTGCTGCGGGCATCGACATAGGCTTTGCCACTGAACACCTCGGGAAAACGCTCCATCATGCGACGGGCTATGTCGCGGTGTTGCTGCCTGCCAAGACTGGTGAGATCGCCCCAACGGCCTTCTGTGTCGTCGATGATGGACTTGATTTCCTGTTTCACCTTGCGTCCGAGTTCAGTCAGCATGTGCATGCTGTCGACTTTGCAGAGCATGTTGTAGGGAATGTCGTAGCCTTTGCGGCTGTTGAGGTAGCGGGAGCCGTGACGCCCGTAGTGGGAGATGTAGAACGGTTTCTTGCCGGCAGGCGGTGGCGTCATCCGATACTCTATGGTGTCAGGATAGATGCAGTAGTTGCTGGCAGAGAAGTTGCGATTACGGCTGATGAAATCAAAAGCCGACTGCCCGTAGAAAGGTAAAAAGGTGAAAAGGAATAAAAGCCAAAAAACAAACCTATTCTTCATACGCGTCGAGCTTTTTGAGATAGTAATCACGGACGTCGCTCCAATGGTAGTAGGGCAACAGCATTGTCTTCAGGGGCAGTTTGACCTCGATCTCGTTGAGCAGCACCTTGACAAGGACATCGTCAAAACGCTGTACCTGGGACGGTGCAAGTTTAGGGGCGTAGAACACGAACTGGATGTTGGCTGCCATGGGACACAGCTTAAAGTCGGCCCACCCCTTCTTGTCGATGGCATCAGGGTCGCTGACGTTGATGCCGCATCCCTTGATGTCGAGCAGAAAGAGGAGGGGCAGAAGTACGTGCTCGTAACCATAGCGCAGGTGAGCACCATGCTTATGCTGCAAGATGTAGCTGTCGGCCTGGGCTATCATCTTGCGCAACAGGGGGACGGCGGTGCGGGCATGCGGGCTGTAGGTGCAGTAGGTGCGGGCATTCTCCTTCTTCCAGCTGCAACAGGCCTCCTCGTCGGAGAAGAGGTCATAGAGTGTCAGCGACTTGCGCATCTCCGTATTCTGGATATTGCTGGCAACACGGAACAGACCATCGTACAGCTTGTCGGCATCAACATGGTTGCGGACATAGTCGGCATCGTTGAAGAGGGCATCCATCAGCCGCTTACTATGCTGACACTTTTGGGCAAAGGCCGTGAGGGCGGCCTGCATGCTGGTGTCGGCCTGCAAGGCAGACAACTGTCGGTCAGAAAGGTCCAAATAACTCATGTCGCGCTTCGATGCATTGTGGTTAATCTCCACCGAAGGGCGAATCTCTACCAGCTGACTCATGGCATGTTCCATCGACAGGACGCAAGGCAGCTTCGTGCTGCTGCGGGCATCGACAGTAGTGCCATCGGCAAAGACCTTGGGGAAGCGGTTGACCATCCGTCGCACTATCTGCTGCTGCTGGTATGCCCCCAGCTCCGTCAGTTCCCCCCAACGGTCGTAGACATCGTGACGGATACAATCCAGTCGCCGCAGGACGTCATGTCCCAACGATGTCAGCTTGCCTAAGCTGTCAGCAGCCTCCAGGATGCGGTAAGGGATATCATAGCTCTCTGCATGGTCAAGAAAGCAGGAGCCGTGGCGGCCAAAGTGGGAGATATAAAAAGGCTTCCACCCCTCAGGGGGGGGTGTCATCTGCAGCTGAGTGGATCCGGGATAGGCCATGTCACTACCTGCAGAACAGCGGATGTTCTGCGTTATTTCATGGCATAAGGACTGACCCTTCAATCCGTTAGCTAAAAGCAATATTACTGTCGCCAGCAGTAATTTTCTCATAACTTATATTAATTTGCGTGCAAAAATAAAAAAAAATTCGTATATTTGCAAATCAATTCACCAAAAAACGTATTATGGCTAACAAACAACTATGGCAAGATGACTATTGGCTACTCATGATGCAAGCCTACCTGCAGAAGCCCGTCGGCATCAAACCCACCTACTGCCGGGAGATGGTGAACCTGAGTCTTGAACTGCACATCGCACCCGAAGTGCTGCACGAGCGGCTGGGCGACATTGCCCGACTGAGAACGCCACGCATAGAGCGATTGTGGAAAGAATACAGCGAGAATCCGCGCCGGCTGAAGCGTGCCGTGAGTCTGCTGCGCCAGATGACCGGCTTCAATACGGGTGGCGGCTTCTTTGAGGGTGTAGACATCCAGGAGACCTTTGAGCGCGACTTCCGTCCACTGGCCGAGGACGAGCGACTTACACCCGTCATGCTGACGCTGATACTCGACCTCTACTTCCGGCTGACACCTATCACCATGGTCGCCGAGACACCTGAAGTGCAGGAGCTGGCCCGACTGATGCGCATCCCCGTAGCGCTGGTAGTCAGCGTGCTGGAGGTATTCCTACATTGTGACCCCTACCTGAACCGCCACGACGTGACATTCAGTCCGCTGCTGCTACCCTGTCAACAGATATGGCAACGCTACGGCAACGGCGACACCCGCGAGCTGGCAGACTATGCCGAACAGCTGAAAGCGTACTTTGGAAATTAAAAATCAATAACTAACTATTATTATTAACCGGATGAAAAAATATCTTATGACAGGACTGACGGTCCTATTAACAGCAACAACTATGAGTGCACAGAAACTGCAAAGTGACAACATCGACGAAGTGCTGAAGGCCATGACGCTGGAAGAGAAAGCCCAGCTGCTGGTAGGCGGCGGCAACACCAGCTTCGTAGGCTCGGGCGCCATGATGGGAAGCCAGAAGAAGCTGGTGCCTGGAGCTGCCGGCATTACGGTAGCCATTGACCGATTAGGCATCCCTGCCACCGTACTCTGCGACGGTCCTGCCGGCGTACACATCGACCGCCGGCGCGACAATGACCCTAACGATTATGCCGCCACGGGATTCCCCATAGGCACCTGTCTGGCTTCGACGTGGAACACGGAACTGGTGGAGCAGGTGGGGCGGGCCATCGGCAATGAGACGCTGGAGTACGGCTGTGATGTCATCCTCGGCCCTGGCCTGAACCTACACCGCAGTCCGCTGTGCGGTCGCAACTTCGAGTATTTCTCTGAGGATCCCGTCGTCACCGGCCTCATCGGTGCGGCAGTCACTAAGGGTATCCAGAGCCAGGGCGTCGGCGTGTCGGCCAAGCACTATGCCGTCAACTCGCAGGAGACGGCCCGCACCAAGGTCGATGAGCGCCTCTCGCAGCGTGCCCTGCGTGAGCTCTACCTGAAGGGCTTCGAGATAGTGGTACGCCAGAGCAATCCCTGGACCATCATGTCGGCCTATAACAAGGTAAACGGTACGTATGCACAGATGCACCGCGACCTGCTGACCACCATCCTGCGCGACGAATGGGGATTCCAGGGCATCGTCATGACCGACTGGATAGGCAAGCGTGACGACATGCCCGTGTACAAGCAGGTGGAGGCCGGCAACGACCTGCTCATGCCCGGCTATCCTGCACAGGTGGAGGACATCATCGCTGCCGTCAAGGGCGGACAGCTCGACATCAAGTATGTCGATATCTGCGCACGCCGCATGCTGGAATACATCGTCAAGACCCCGCACTTCCGCAAGTACCAGTACAGCAAGCCCGACCTAAAGGCCCACGCCCAGGTGACCCGCCAGAGTTCGACTGAGGGCATGGTGCTGCTGAGAAATGAAAAATTAAAGATGAAAGATGAAAAGGGGGCCGCGCCGGTACTGCCCATGAAAAACCTCAAGACCGTCGCCCTCTTCGGCGTCAACAGCTACGACTTCATGTCGGGCGGCCTGGGTTCCGGCTGCGTCAATGTGCCCTACGTGGTCGATATGGTGCAGGGCCTGAAGAATGTCGGCATTCAGACCACGCCGCTGCTCACCGAAATCTACCAGAACTACGTGAAATATGCCAAGGCCAAGCTGAAGGCCGACAAGAACCCGATAATGTGGTTTCTGGACCAGGGCCAGCCCAAGCTGGACGAGATAGAGATTACGGACCGCTGCGTGGCCCACGAGCTGCAGGAGGCTGACGCTGCCATCATCACCATCGGCCGCCAGGCCGGCGAGGGCATGGACCGCCAGATTGACGGTGAGTTCAACCTGACCCAACAGGAACAGGACATCATCTTCCGTGTTAGCGACCAATTCCGCGCTGCCGGAAAGCCCGTTATCGTCATCCTCAATTCTGGCAGCGTCATGGAGACCTGTTCGTGGCGTGACCGTGTGGATGCCATCCTTTGTGTCTGGCAACCCGGCGAGGAGGGCGGCAACAGCGTCGCCGACGTGCTGACGGGTAAGGCCAATCCGTCGGGTAAGCTAACCATGACATGGCCTGTGGCTGCCGCCGACCATCCCTCGACCAGGAACTTCCCGCAGAACATGGACATGTACAGCTACCGCGAGATGAAGGGCTGGGGCATGCCCATCCCCAACGAGGACTTTACCAACCACGAGGAAGGCATCTACGTGGGCTACCGCTACTTCGACACCCAAGGCACGCAGGTCGCCTATCCCTTCGGTTTCGGCCTCAGCTATACCACCTTTGAAATGAAGGACGAAAAGGTAAAAGTCAAGAATGACGGCGTGGAGGTCAGCGTGACGGTCAAGAATACGGGCAGCGCAGCCGGCAAGGAGGTTGCCCAAGTGTATGTCACCGCTCCCAAGGGCAACATTGATAAACCCATCCACGAGCTTAAGGCCTTTGCCAAGACTCGCGAGTTGAAGCCCGGCGAGAGCCAGACGCTGACCATGACCATTGCCCGCCGTGACCTCACGTCGTTCGACGAGGCTGGTTCTCAGTGGCTCGGCGAGGCTGGTGCCTACACCTTCGCCGTCGGCAACAGCAGCCGCAACCTGCCGCTGAGCGCAACGGTCCAACTGAAACAGTACACAGAGAAGACCAACAACGCCGCAGCACCGCAGCAATAAAAGGGTGGATTAACCAAAAAAACAACGGATTTCCCAGTATCTTTAGGTTAGGGAAATCCGTTGTTTTTATAGTCATTCTTTATTATAGACATTCTTTATGCACGTAGGCGGCAGCTCTCTTTCCGATACCACAGACAGAACCAGACAATGGCAACCAACAGACAGAGCCCTCCCAACGGATAGGCTACCGATTCTGACAAGCCGAAAGCCTGTTTGGACACAAACAGGAAGGTGCTGCAGACGGTGGTCATGAAGAGTGCCGGTATGAGTGTTATCCAGTAGCACTTGCCCTCACGGACCAGATAGACGGTAAGGGTCCAAAGTGTAAAGACGGACAGCGTCTGGTTGGACCATCCGAAATACTGCCAGATGACGTTGAAACCGTCAGGATTCTCCATCTGCCAGAGGAGCATCAGGATGGAGCTGAGGAACAGGGGGACGCAGATGTAGAGGCGCTTGGCAATGGGGCGCTGGTCTAACTTCAGCCATTCAGCCACAATGAGGCGGGCGGAACGGAAGGCTGTGTCGCCCGACGTGATGGGAGCGGCAACGACGCCTAACATCGCCAGGATGGCACCCATCACGCCCAGCCAGTCGTTGCAGACAATATTGACGACGGCAGCCGCCGAGGTATGGAAACCGTTGACTGCTGCGGGCAGCGACGCATAGCCTGGCTCTCCCTCGTTGTAGAAGAACCACGAGGCCACGCTGGCCCAGATGAGGGCTACCACACCCTCCGTAATCATGGCACCATAGAACATGGGGCGGCCTTTCTGCTCGCTGTCTAAGCAGCGGGCCATCAGCGGTGTCTGGGTGGCATGGAAGCCAGAGATGGCACCACAGGCGATGGTGATGAACAGACAGGGGAATATCTGGTCTTTCCATGTCTCCGGCTCTGTAGCCAGCCCCATATTGTAGAAGTGGTCCCACAGTTCCGGGATGGCAGGCCACTTGGCTAACAGCACCACCAGTAGTGCTGCGGCCATAAACAGCAGCGAGAAGGCAAAGATGGGATATATCCTGCCGATAATCTTATCGATAGGCAGCATTGTGGCAATGATGTAATAGATAAAAATAATGACTACCCACATCATTTTCTCACCTCCGATGGAACTCAGGATTTCTGCGGGCGAATAGACAAACACGGTGCCCACCATGATGAGCAACAGGGTGGCAAAGACGAGCATGACACTCTTGGTAGTCTTGCCCAGATAGTGGCCCACCAGTTCGGGCTGTCCGGCTCCGCCATGACGCATAGACAGCATTCCTGACAGGTAGTCGTGGACTGCACCGGCAAATATGCAGCCGAAGACAATCCAAAGGTAAGCGATAGGTCCAAACTTCGCACCCATGATAGCACCGAAGATAGGTCCCGTACCAGCAATATTCAGGAACTGAATCATAAACACTTTCCAGCTGGGCAGCACAATAAAGTCCAATCCGTCAGCCTTACTGATGGCTGGAGTCACACGGTTGTCAGGGCCGAATACGTGCTCGACGAAACGCCCATAGAAAAAGTACCCAAATACAAGAGCTATCAAGCTCAAAAGAAATGTGATCATGTTTACATTTACTAATTATTCGGCCACAAAGTTACACAAAAACCCCGAACCGACAAAACGTTTGCCGTATTTTATCTTTTTACACTCAAAAATAGTTACTTAGACAGCATCCACTCGAAAGGACTGGCAGGAAGCCCGTTCTGCCCACGGAGGACGGCTTGCGGACAGTCCTTCCAGGCATAGCGAACCTTGACGGGTGAGGCAACGGATGACTTGAGGACAACGGTCTTGCCTTGTGCTGTTGCCTCGGCATTGACGAAACGGCCATCGGCACCAGCAACCTCCATTTCAGGGATGTCACCCACCTGCAGAGGTTGGTCGAAAGTGAGGGTGACCGTACTGCCATCGGCAGAAGACTGTACTGGTTGGGGAGCAAGCGTCACCTGCTTGCCATAAACCTGTCGGTCGAAGCAGAGCGCAACACGTTCTGCCACCTCACGCTTTCGAAGCGGATGGATGTCCACTTTCTCGCCAAGGTCGATGATACACGCCAGTTGGGCAGAGGGGTCGTTGACTGCCACGGTACGCTGAGCTTCGCGCAGGCGAGCCCAGTTGCTGTTGACGGGATCGGGCTGGGGTGTGATAGGCGACGGCATACCCGTCTGCTGGCGTCCGTCGTAGTTAGCCAACTGAACAATGCAGAACGGCAGTTCTGGACGCTGCCAGAGCGTGCGCCAACTGCCCATCAACTTGCGCAGGTAGTCGGCATAGGGGGCAGGATTGCCAGTGTTCGACTCCCCCTGATACCATACGATACCACTCAGTGCGTAGGGTGCCAGCGGATGAACAACGGCATTATAGAGCGTGGTAGCCATGTTCTGCAGGCCGACGTCGCCACTGGGGCATGACGGCATGGTGGCTCCGTCGTGGTGCTTCCACTGGCTGCTGAGGGCGATAACATCCTTGGGCATCGGGTTCTGGCTCATGCGGTCGGCACCGAAGCAAAGCATATAAGGCTTTTCGGGAATGAAGTGCGCTACACCATATTTATTAATAAAGCGGACGGTGATGACATTGTCGCCCTCGCGGAGTAGCCCCTCGGGAATGTCATAACGGCGCGGGGGATACTGGTAGTACGTACGACCCACCTGCTGGCCATTCACGTAAGTGATGTCGGCATCAAACAGCGTACCCAACAACAGTCGGGCGGGCTGTCCGGCATGAGCCTTGTCTACCTGAACGTGCTGTCGAAGCCATGTGCTGCCCGTGCCACGCCAGCCCCATTGACGCTGGTCGATGGTCTGCCAGGCACTGTCATCATAGTCCAAGGCCGTAAAGTGCTGGGCAATGCCAACATCCTGCTGGTCCAACAGCTCGTTCCAACGACGGTCTGCCATATTGTTGGCCTGTGCCTGAGTGCGTACAAATTCCGGATTGTCATAGAGGCGCGTCTTCTCAACCTGCATGGGATAGTTCTGCTGCAAGGAGTCAGCCGGTATCCACGCCTCGATGGGGGTGCCGCCCCAGCTGTTGACGATGATGCCCTGCGGCACGCCCGTCGTTTCGAACATCCGCTTACCCAAGAACGAGCCGACAGCCGAGAACAGCCAAGCATTCTGTTTGGTCAGCGGCTTCCAGTTGATGGTGGTGGGGCGAATATCATCCTGCGGCCCATGGGCGTTCGTTTCATTCTGCACACGGAACAGGCGTACCTGCGGCAGGTTGAAGGTGTCAATATCGCTGACATACTGTGGATAGACACGCTCAATGGTCACGTCGATGTTCGACTGTCCCGAACAAAGCCATACATCACCCACGAGTACATCGGTCAGCTCCACTTTTTCACTGGCTGCACTTTCACTGCTCACTTCCATCGTATATGGTCCTCCGGCCTTCTGCTTAGGCAGGTCAATTTGCCAGCGGCCGTCAGCACCTGCCGTCGTCGTATAAACCTTCTTGCGGAAAGTGATGGTAACCTGTTCGCCGGCATCGGCCTTACCCCAAACGGGAATGGGCTGGTTGCGCTGAAGCACCATGCCAGACTGGAACAACTTTGGAAGCTGAACTTTGGCTCCGGCTGTCATACAGCCCGCAAGAGCCACTAAAATAAAAAATAGATTTCGTTTCATCATGTCTGTTTGTTTTTTGCAAAAGTAAATAAAATATACGATGAAACCAAAAAAAAACGCGTTTTCTTGGCTCTTGAAACAAAAACACATAATATTTGTAACATGGTAAAATGTGTTATTCAATATAAACAAGTATCTTTGCACAAAGAAAATAAAACTATTATTATACCATTATGACACCTAATGAAACTCAAGGAGCGAAAGGCTTCTACAAGCTGTCTTGGCTACAGCGCATTGGCTTCGGCTCTGGAGACCTGGCCCAGAATCTGATTTTCCAGGTCATCTGTACTTACCTGCTTTTCTTCTATACCGACATCTATGGGCTGACACCCTCTGCAGTGGCTGTCATGTTCTTCGTAGGTAATGTGGCAAACGTGATATGGGACCCCATCGTGGGCACACTGATTGACAAGAGTAATCCACGCTACGGAAAATATCGCTCGTATCTGCTTTACGTCGGTATTCCTCTTTCCGGCTTCGCCATCCTGTGTTTCTACAACGGTTTTGCACCGTCGCTGATATATGCCTACGTGACTTATATCTCCATGCAGCTGCTCTATACGTTCATCAACGTACCTTACGGAGCACTGAACTCCTCGTTGACACGCGACACAGACGAAATCACCATACTGACTTCCGTACGTATGTTTATGGCCAACCTTGGCGGTCTGGCCGTCAACTCAGGTCTGCCCCTGTTCATCGCCCTGATTGCAGGTGCGCCCTCTGACAGTCTGCCGAAAGACCCGTCAGCATGGTTCACCACCATGACCATCTACGCCGTTGTCGGCTTCTGCCTGCTCGCCTTCTGCTTCTCACAATGTAAGGAGCGTGTCGTCATGGATGCCAAATCGACAGAAGACGTGAAGGTGAGCGACCTGTGGATGGAGTTCCTGCGCAACCGTCCCTTGCGTGTCCTTGCCTTCTTCTTCATCACAGCTTTCGCCATGATGTCGGTGGGCAATGCTGCAGGAGCCTACTTTATGAATAGCAATCTGCACGGCTCGGCTCAGCAGCTGTCTATCTTCATGGCCTTAGGTTCAGCTCCGGCATTTTTGTTCATGCCATTGGTGCCTTGGTTCAAGCGCATGGTTGGAAAGAAGAATATGTTCTACCTGTTCTTAGGTGCTGCCATCATCGGTATGGCCATGCTTTATGTCATTTCCAAGATGAATCAGCCAAGTATGATGATGATTTATGTGGCCCAGTTCATCAAGAGCACGGGTGTGATTGTCGCTACAGGTTACATGTGGGCATTGGTTCCCGAGGTTATTTCCTACGGCGAATACACCACTGGCCGCCGCATCTCCGGCATTGTTAATGCCTTGACGGGATTGTTCTTCAAGGCCGGTATGACCTTCGGAAGCATCGTCGGTCCGGCTGTGTTGGCATACGTAGGATATGATAGCAAGGTCATCGACCAGACTCCGTTTGCCGAGGAGGGTATCCTGTGGCTCGTCTGCGTCATCCCCGCCATTCTGCTGGGTCTGGCCATGTTCATCATCAGCCGCTACGAGCTGACCGACGAGGTCATTGACGACATCAACAAGAAGATTGAAGCACGTAACAAATAACACAAAGCACAAAACTATGCGAAGACTTAAGACGATTATAGTGGCTGCAGGTCTGGCTGCCTCAGCGCAAGCACAGGCCCAGTCACTGGCTGAAGCCTACCGTGACTATTGGTACACGGGGGTCAGCGTGAACCAATGGCAGGTGCAGGCAGAAAAGGCCGGCGAACAAAAGTTCGACTATACCGGCATGGTCAGTACCGACCAAACCAGTGACTGGCCTCTCATTACCCAGCATTTCAACTGGGTGGTGGCAGAGAACTGCATGAAGATGGAAGTGGTGCATCCCGAGGAGGGTGTCTATGACTTCACCCTTGCCGACCAGTTTGTCAACAAGGCCAAGGCCGCCGGACTGAAAGTACAGGGCCACTGCCTCGTCTGGCACTCACAGTGCCCGCGCTGGTTCCATTTCGACAAAGACGGCAACCTCGTCTCCAGGGAAGTGCTGACGAAGCGCATACGCGAACATATCTATACCGTCGTGAGCCACTTCAAGGGGCGTGTCGATGCCTGGGACGTGGTGAACGAGGCTTTTGAGGACGACGGAACGCCCCGCAAGAGCCTGTTCTGGCAGATTATGGGTACCGACTACATACCCCTGGCCTTCCAGACTGCCCACGAGGCCGACCCCAGCATCCAGCTCTTCTACAACGACTACTCGATGTACAAGGCACCGAAGGTAGAGGGTGTCTGCCGCTTCTTCAAGCCGCTCATCCAGCAGGGACTGCCCATTACGGCCATCGGCATGCAGGGACACATGATATTAGAGGACAACAAGGACGGCAAGTATTTCCAGGAATACGACCACAGCATCCGTACCATTTGCGACGCCGGCGTGCCTACCTTCTTCTCAGAACTTGACCTGACGGTGCTGCCCAACCCATTCGGTTTCTCCGGAGCCAACGTCAGCGACAAGTTAGCCTACCGTCCGGAGATGGACCCCTTCAAAGAGAGCATCACCAAGGAGAAAGAGGCAGAAGCAGCCCAGTACTGGGTGGACTTCTACAAGATGCTGATAGCCCACCGCGACGACATCCTGCGCGTCACCTTCTGGTGCCTGAACGATGCCAACTCCTGGCGCAACGACTTCCCCATCAAGGGTCGTACCGACTATGCTACGCTGTTTGACCGCCAAAGCAACGTCAAGCCTGTTGTCCAGCAGCTCATCGACCTGGTGAAGCCCCAGCCCGCTGCACCAGTAAAAGGCAAGAATAAAAAGAAAAAGTAAACACTAACTTATAAAACAAACAAAACTATTATGGCTAAATTACCAAGGTATCTGTTCCCCAGTGACTATATGGCTGACCCCTCAGCCAATGTATTTAACGGCAAGTTGTATATCTACCCCAGCCACGACTGGGATGCCGGCGAGTGTTTCGATGACGACGGTGGCCACTTCCAGATGAAGGACTACCACGTGCTGTCGTGGGACGACGTCGAGAACGGAGAGGTGACCGACCACGGTGTCATCCTCGACGTGAAGGACGTACCCTGGGCTGAGAAGCAGATGTGGGACAATGACGTTGTGGAGAAGGACGGCAAGTACTTCCTGATTTTCTCGGCCAAGGCCTACGACGGCGTGTTCCGCCTGGGTGTGGCTGTTGCCGACAAGCCCGAAGGTCCGTTTATCGCCCAACCGCAGCCCATCCGCGGCTCGTTCTCTATCGACCCCTGCGCCTTCAAGGACGACGACGGACAGGTCTATGTTTATTTCGGCGGTCTCTGGGGCGGTCAGCTGCAGTGGTGGCGCCCGCTGCCCAATGGCATAGCTCCCACCTTCGGCAAGTATGGCGATGACAACGGACTCATCGACCTCGGCGCAGCCCCCGACCATCAGGGTGAACTCTTTGCACAGCCCGGCGACCCTGCCATCCCCAGCAATGTGGTACGCCTGAGCGACGACGTCATGCAGTTTGCCGAGGCTCCGCGTCCTGTCGTCATCCTCGACAAGGACGGACAGCCGCTGAAAGCTGGTGACCCTCACCGCTTCTTCGAGGCCAGCTGGATGCACAAGTACAACGGCAAGTACTACTTCTCGTATTCTACAGGTGACAGCCACTTCCTGTGCTATGCCATCGGCGACAACCCCTACGGCCCGTTCACCTATCAGGGCGTCATCCTCGACCCCGTCGTAGGCTGGACGACCCACCACAGCATTGTGGAATTCAAGGGACAGTGGTATCTGTGTTATCATGACTGTGTACCCAGCAACGACATCACGCATCTGCGTTCACTGAAGGTGCAGCGTCTGTACTACAACGAAGACGGCACTATCCAAAAGGTTGTGAATGAGTGAACACTCGATAATGAATATTAACCAACTTATATCTAACTATTACTCGCTGCACCGCGATGAAATTATACATTTCATTGCGGTGCGCAATATTCATGACGACGATGCCCAAGACATGGTGCAGGACCTGTTCTTGCACCTGCTGGGCAGCCGTCACCTCATTACCCCCCAAACACTTCCGTGCCTCGTCTACACGATGGCACGCAACAGCGTCAGCGACTATTACCGTCGCCGCCGCGTCTATGAAGAGTACGAGCATTTCATCAAGCGGTCGGCCTCGGACAACAAGTATGCCCAAACCGATATAGAGTCTGTCATTACGGCCCGCCAGCTCGTAGAGCGCATGGAGCGCTCCCTGGTACGTCTGCCCGAGGCTTGCGGACGCATCTACCGCCTGCATATTTATAACGGGCTTAAGGTGGGTGACATAGCAAAACAGCTTGAACTACCCTACAAACAGGTTGAAAACAGACTTGGGCAAGCCCGCCACCACATCCGTCAACAATTCAAAGCATGTGTATAAAAAGGTCTTTCCAAATGATTTGTGCGACTGTCCTGCTTACAACGGCTGCAGAGACAGCGATGGCACAGCGTGTTGAGTTACCCCTCGTCTATGACGTAGAGAACACTGGGAGTAACTATGAGCGTCCCGTCATGCCCGCCCCGGAGAAGCTGCCCGTCATCCGTGAACTGCCAGACGCCCTGGAAGGTGTCGCCAGCTTTGCTGACTGGGCAAAGCGTCGTAGCGACATCGGTCACATGATACAGCACTACGGCATCGGCACCAAGCCCGCAGTAGAAAAGGGTCAGGTGGCAGCACGCATGGAAGGCGACACGGCCTTGGTGGTCGATGTGACCGTCAACGGCGAGACACTGACGCTACGCTCAGTTATCCACTATCCTAAGGTGGGACAGCCACCCTACGCCCTGATGATAGGCACGAGCAGGGTATCCCTGCCAAAGCAGTTGTTTGACAACCGCCCCATCGCCATCATGACCTTCCACGAGAAACAAGTGAACGACTACGGACAATGGGGCAAGCACCACGACCGTGGCGAGCACCCCTTCGACCGACTCTATCCCACCCTGACGGCCAATGGCGCCTATAGTGAATGGGCATGGGGACTGAGCCGCCTGCTCGACGGACTGCAGCTGTTAGGACCAGAGGCCACGAAGATTGATATGCGACACATCGGCGTTACCGGCTGTTCGTATGCAGGCAAGATGGCACTCTATTGCGGTGCCTTTGACGAGCGCATCGCACTGACCATTGCCCAGGAGCCGGGAGGCGGCGGGGCTGCCGCCTGGCGCAAGTCCCATGAGTCTACAGAGAAGGTGGAGGACATTGACAAGACAGACTACCACTGGTTCTTGGAGAGCCAGCGCGACAACTTCAGCGGTGACTCCGTCTACCGTCTGCCATACGACCAGCACGAACTGTGTGCCATGGTATGTCCGCGTGCATTGCTCTTGCTGGGTAACCCTGACTATCCCTGGCTCTCCGACCCTGCCATGCAGGCTTCAGCAGAGGCTGCCGTGAAGGTCTGGGAGCGCTTTGGCATTGGCGATCGCATGAATTGGAGCATCGTCGGGGGACACGGCCACTGCCAGCTTCCTGAAAGCCAATGGCCCATCGTTCAGTCTTTTATCGACCGTTTTCTTTTAGGTATTGCCGAATAGCAGCGACGAGGGCATCGTTCTCGTCCGGGCTCTGGGCTGATACGCGGAAGAAATAATGAGAGAGTCCTTGGAAATTGGAGCAGTCACGGATGAGGATGCCGTGCTTGTGAACCAGGTATTGTTTCAGGTCGGCAGCTTGATGAGACTCTAATTCACAAAGCATATAGCTGGTCTTCGTCTCGAAAACGCGAACACCCTCAATGGCTCGCAGATTGTTACGCAGTCGTTCTGCTTCTTGCAGATAGGCATCCAGGTCAGTAATAATGGGCTTACCTTGGGTGATGAGGAACTTGCCGGCCTCAATGGCCAAGGAGCTGACAGCCCACGGGTGGCGAAGACTGCGCAAGAGCTGAATATTATTGGGGTGTGCCGTGATATATCCCAAACGGAGGCCTGGGACACCATAGGTCTTACTCAACGAATGCAGCAGGAACAGATTAGGCACTCCCTGCATCTCACGAGCTATCAGCAGGGGTTCTTTGGTATAGCCCTCATACGACTGGTCCACTACAAAGGAATAGCGTGGCGAACGTCGCACCAGATAGTCCATAAATCCTTTCATCAGCACATTGCCCGAGGGGTTGTTGGGATTACATATCCAGTAGACGCGGTCGCGAGGCAACTGCGTGAGGTCGTCGTTGTTCTCGTATGAAATAATGTGGCGGTGCTGTCGGCAGGCGTCTGCATACTCGTTGAACGTCGGTTGTGGTATGACTGACGCGCTGCCATGAAAGAGCTCGGCAATCAAATAGATAGCCTCAGTGACGCCATTCGTCACCAACACACACTCGGGCGAGACACCTTCCTTGAGGGCTATGAGTTTTTCAAGACTGGTAGGCATCGGATCAGGATAATGGCTTACGACATCAAAACGAGCCATCAGATGCTCTTTTAGCGCCGTTAAATCCACATGCTGGTAGATATTGGAACTGAAATTGGTCTTTACTAAGTTACCATAGCGGTAAATGTCATCGCCGTGTCCTTCTATCATTTGCTTACTTGTATAGTTAATGCGTTTTTGTCGAATGTGATTCCGTCGCGCTCTATAAAACGCCCCAAGACTCCTTGGGCGGCTAATTCCTGGGGAGTGCCGACGCTAAGGACTGATTGTGGCTCCATCAGCCAGATGCTGTCAGCCAACTGGAGGGCGAGTTCTACGTCGTGCGTGGACAGGAAGATGGTTTTCTCCTCATCGACGGCTAACCTGCGTAGCAGCTGCATGATTTCAACCTTGCTGGGAAAGTCGAGGAAGGCGGTGGGCTCGTCTAAGTAGATGACGGGCGTCTGCTGCGCCAAAGCCTTGGCTATCATTACCTTCTGCCGCTCACCATCGCTGAGCGTCTGCACCATGCGCTCTTGCAGGGTCTCAATGCCGACAAGGCGTATGACGTCGTCCACAATCTTCTGATCGTCATCTGTCAGCGTACCCCAGAAACCAGTATAGGGCGAGCGTCCCATGCCCACCATCTCGCGGGCAGTCAGGTTCTGGACGTCGGGCTTCTCTGTCAGCACCACGCCAATGAGCCGGCTCAGTTCCCGGTCGGACAGATGGGTCAAGGACCGCCGTTCCGTGGATGCGGTGTTCAGCAGAATGTCGCCGCCTAACGGCGGCTGGAAGGCAGACAGCGTACGCAGCAGTGTTGACTTGCCGATGCCGTTCTGGCCCAGCAGGCAGGTCAGCTGCCCGCTTTCAATGGATGCAGTCAGTCCGCTGGCCACCACCTTTTGGTTGCCTTTCGCCAGATAACCGATGCTCAAGTCTTGAAGTACTACCGTCTGCATAGTGCTGCAAAAATACGAAGAAGTTACGAATAAACCAAACTTTTGAGGAAAAACTTCGTATTGTTTAAGATTATTATCAAGAATGGAAAAAAGACTTCCAGGATGGCGGAAATACTTCATGCTGAAGACCCAACAAAGAATCTGTCTTCCGGGGAGCTATCCGAGCAGACGATGGCCTAAGTCCTGCTGGAGGCAGAGGGTGGTGATGTGGTGTATGTGCTGGTCCATGACAGGGACGGGGACAACGTGATAGGTGGGATAGTCGGGGCAGAGAACGACGAGGTTCATGGCCTTGACACGAATGCCATAGTTGCGCTGCAGCATCATGCGGTAAAGGTTCTGCTGGATGCAATAATGATAGAAGGAAGTATCAGGAACGTTCAGGCCGTGTAAAGCGGTCTTCCCACCAAAGGGGGTAACAATAGGCTGGCCCTGTGGGGTGCACACCTTGCGACTGCGTTTCCAGTCGTAGATGGTAAACTGGCCGTCTTCGTCCTTACAAATCAGGTCGATGGTTCCTGCTATATTCAATGCTGTATCGTAGACTGGCCACTCCTGCCGGTACGGGCGAATCTGGTAGTCGTTGACGAAATGGAGGAACTGCTGGTGCTCACGCTCTACGCTGACAGCCTCGGTTTGTCCACCATAGCTGAAGTAACAGGTGGTATGGAAACTGCCGTTCTGAAAGTAGTTTTCCGTCTGTTCGTGTACAAAAGTTCCTACGCTGCTGGCCATGCGGCCTATGCGCTCCCACTTGGCAAGAGACTCGGCAATGGGTATTCCATAACGATCCTGTTGCTGCTGGGCAGCACGTTGTGCATCGAAGGGTTCGAAGAAAAAGGCTATGAGCGTGCTGACGGGCAACAACTGGTATTGCCCTTTATACAAATAGACGTGGCCTTCGGGCAGGAAATCGATGTCTTCGTCTTGCGGATAACGTCCTGCATCTGTGAAGAAACGCATCTTCTGCGTCATCGCTTCTGTTCTGACCAGACTATTTGACATGGGACTCCATTTTGTTACGCAAGCCTTTATAGCCAGACAGATAAGCCTTGGCTGACCCAAACGACAGGAACATGTCAAGGCGTACGGGCATGTGGTTTTTGTCATCCGTGATATAGAAGCGGATGAGTTCGTGATTCTGCCCGTCCTCGCGCTCTATGAACGAGAAAGTAAGGCAGCGGTACTTGTCATTACCGTTCTTCATCTTGAGGGTGGTCTTACCGGTATATTTGAGCCATGAGTTGGTGAGTCGGCGGGCATCGCTGATAGGCATGGGAATGTTCTCGCCGACCTTCAGATTATCTGCATCGAAGTTGCGTGCCCGCAAAAAGATGCTCATCATGTCGTAGATGCAGTCCTTGTACTCTGCATCCTTCCAGTGGACCTCGCCGTCATGGTCGATGCGGTGCATCTTCAAATGACAGTTGTTGTTCGGATAGGTGTACCACAACTCGTCCACATAATAGCGGTCACCTTCTCGTGCCCCCTTTCGGAAATAGAGCGGCTCCAGGTCGAGACTGGTATAGCAGAGCAGGGTGTCGCGCATGATGAAGACATTGTCCAACTGGTCATTGCCTCGGGTGATGAGACTGCTTCGGAAGGCCTTTTGCCCATTATAGCGCGACTGTACGGTAGACATGGATGCCGTTCCCACCTTGACCCACACGAACTTCCAGTTGAAGTAGAGGTCATAGCTGAGGAACTCGCCCGACTTGAAGGCGATGTTTTCTATGCCACACTGGGCATGCGCCCCTATGGGGCTAAATAAAAAATATAATATATAAAATATAAAAAGCTTCTTCATCGTTTTCAATCTTATTTTTCTTATTTCTTATTTTATATTTAGGGCGTAGCCCGCTTTACGTATTCTATACCCAGCTTCTTGGCGCGGTCGGCATTGCGGTTCTGCAAGCGCTTCTTGTCCTTGTCCGCCTTCTGCTGGATGATTTCACGAGGTTTCTGCCTGTTGCGCGGCTTCTGTGTCAGGTTCCAGCGCTGAGTGATATCCCACTTGGCCTTACACTCCACGGACTGTGAGTAGTAATAGACATCTTCTGGCTGAAGGTCTGCATCATAATTACCAGTATCCCAGCAGTTATTACCATTGCTGTCGACAAAAGCCCGTGCATAATAGGTTCCCGGATCAATATAGAAGAAGGTAGCCTCACCATTCTTGTCGGCACGTACCTGTCGTACACATTTGTCACTTTTGTCGAGCAGCTGTACTACTATGGCCGTATCACGAAGTCCTGTCAGTTCGAAGGTCAGTGTAGAGAATTCGTCCAATGACTTGACTTTGATGCCTTGCTTGACAGGCTTTGATGCCAGGCCGTAGATGTCGATAAAGGCGGCAGAATCAACCTCCAGGCTGTATTCCGTATCAGGATGCCATTCGGCTATAAGCTGATAGTGACGTGGTGTTGAGCCTTGCTGACGGAAGTCGAAGGGAGCCCGGTACCAAAGAGTGTCTATCTTTGAATATAGGTGTATAGCCGTAGTATCCATGTGCTGCAGCGGCGTTGGCGCTTCTATGAAAATGACACTTGATGGATTCATGGATGATGGCAGGTCATACTTGACATTCAACGGCTTGGGAGGATAAATACTGTCGTAAGGCAGGTCTTTCTTTTTCTTCTTCTGCTGTTCTTTCTGCCAATCTTCCACCTCTTTCTGCAGATTCTTCAGTCGTTTCTGATAAGGCACCTTGGCAATAGCCTCAATGGTATCTGTCTGGCTGACGAGCACGCCCATCGAGTCGGTTTTCATGTACTGCATGGAGAACTCCAAGGTATCCTTATTGACGAGCAATGTGTCACGAAGCCAATAGGCAAGTGTATCGTTTTTCTGGCTACTCTCTATGATAAATGCGGAGTCTGCATCAAAATTCAAGCCTTTGATAACCGGCAGTTCAGGATGACCATAGCTAAAGAAGATATCTATTTTGTTCGGCTCTTTTCGCTCCGTCTTCAAAAGATAACGGTCCGTTTGTAGTTCCTTAAAAGCCAGCATCACGATATCGTCAGGATAATAATGAATGTAAGGAACCTGCACGATATTATCGATATGCAGGGAGTCCCGCCAAATAGTGTCCTGGCGTACATCGGGCTTGGAAGAAGTCTGGTAGGCGGTGTGCGAAAAGGCTATCATCTCGCTTTTCTGCGTAAACTTATAGTCTCCGTCGGCATCCTGTAAAGCATAGACGCGATACTCGCCGGGAGCTACTCCCTTGATGACAAAATGTCCCGTTCCATCGGTACGTCCAATGCGCATCAACGGCTCTTTACGAAAAACGGAATCGGCGAGGTTGTCGTACAATCCTACTGAAATGCCTTTGACGGCTTCCAGGTTAGAAGCATCAATGACATAGCCGGAGACCTCGAAAGTGTCGATTTGCTCACCGGTAGAGAAGGTGTAGGTGTAATTGCCCAAAGGGTTACCCTCGTTATTATCGGTGATGGCATCGCTAAAGTCGACCGTATACGTCGTATTGGGCTTCAACGAGTCCTTCAGTTCAACAACAATCTTTTTTCCTGCTGCCTTGATTTCGGGCATCTCCAGTTGCGGGGGCGACACCATGACACTCTGCGTCGGGTCTTCAAGCTTGATGTATTCGTCAAAATAGATGGTAATCTTCTTGGTGGTCACATTGACAGCCTGGTCGGCGGGCATACAACCAAGAATACGCGGAGGATCGTCATCGAACCACCCTCCGTCAGGCGAACCCATACGAGCACAGCTCGAAATGAGGAATGAAAGGAACGAAAGGAATGAAAGGAATGAGGAATGGGAAATGAAGAAATAGGCTACACTGTTGTGGCGAGCCGTATTATTCCTCATGGGATGACAACATTTCTTCATTTCATCATTTACATTTCTTATTTCCTTCATTTCTTTCATTTAACTGCAATAGTTGTTCTATGTGTTTACGCGAATTACTCAATCTGGGCACCTTGTGCTGGCCTCCCAATTTACCCTGCTGTTTCAGCCAATCGTTGAACAAGCCCGAACGCGCCTCGAGGATTTCCAGGTGCTGCAACGTAATGTCTTTGTAGCGCTTGGCTTCGTAGTCGCTGTTCAGCTGCTGAAGCCTCTGGTCCAGTATGTCCGCAAACTGTGCCAGGTCGCTTGGCGGCTTGGAGAACTCTATGAGCCACTGGTGACGGCACTTGGCCTGCGCATCCATAAACACGGGGGCTGCCGTATATTCCAGCACCTCGGCACCTGTTTGCTCGCAAGCGTATGCCAAACCCTGTTCGGCATTGTCGACGATGAGTTCCTCACCAAAGGCATTGATAAAGCTCTTGGTACGTCCGGAAATGACAAACTTATAAGGATTGGTGGACGTGAAGCGGATGGTGTCGCCTATCATATAGCGCCACAAGCCACACGACGTCGATATGAGCATCGCATAGTTCTTGTCTTTCTCCACGCCCCAAAGGGGTACTATCTCGCCGCCGCCCATCGGCTGGAACTCATAGAAGACGTCATAATCCAGCATCAGCATCATGGCCTTGTCCGCCGGGTCGTCCTGCAAGCCAAAGAATCCTTCGCTGGCATTAAACGTCTCCATATAGTGCATGCGAGGGGTGGTAATCAGTTGTTCGTACTGCTTGCGGTAAGGCGTAAAGGCCACGCCACCATGGAAGAACACCTCCAAGTTGGGCCACACCTCCTCAAGATGCGTTTTTCCCGTCATCTCCATCATACAGGTAAGCACGGAAAGCATCCACGAGGGCACACCAGAGATGTTTGTCACATTCTTGTTCATCGCCTCCCGGGCTATCCGCTCGCGCTTCACGTCAAAGTCACTCAGCAGCGCCGTCTCCTTCTTAGGGACACGAATAAAATTGACCAGCGGATTGATGTTCTCAATCAGGATGGCACTCAGGTCGCCCACCAGCGAGCCCGGCAGGTTATAGTTGGGAGCATGACTGCCGCCCAAGATAAGCCCTCTGCCGTCGAACATGCGCGACTGGGGATTGTTTCGCAGATAGAGGGCCACCGTATCATATCCGCCAGCATAGTGAATCTTCTGCAAGCCTTCGTTGCTAACAGGAATAAACTTGGACTTGTCGTTGGTGGTACCGCTCGACTTGGCATACCACTTTACACGTCCAGGCCACAGCACGTTCTGTTCTCCGTGTCGCATCCGGTCAATGTCGCCCTTCAGCTCCTCGTAGGTGTTGACGGGAACCATCGCCGTGAAGCGTTCATAGTCCCTGATATTGTCGAAGGCATGGTTCCGGCCGTATTCTGTATCTTTGGCGCGGTTAATCAGATGCTCCAGCACTGCCCGTTGCAGTGCCTCACCCCCCTTCAGGTGTTTCTCCAAAGCCTTCTGTCGGGGTACAAATACTTTTCTTATAATCTGGGTCAGACTCATTGTCGTACAAGTAATTTGCGTGCAAAGATAATACTTTTTTTGAAACCACATGCATTTTGCCCATACCTTTTAATAATTATAAGCAATAATTAGGTGATTAGTGATTAGATGACGGTTCTATAATCATGCGGAAACTGTGAAAAACTATGCCGCCCGTGCCGCCTGAGGACTTAGCACGCTGGATATCAACGAGGTAAGGGTGAGCTAAAGCATCATCACCCCTGTAAATATCCGGCCGGAGTTGATACCCATACGGCGGGCAGAGAAGAAATCGTCTGTCTGTTTGAATGTGCAGATGCCAGACATGGTGACTGCCTGCGGACGGACACCTGCGGAGAGCAGCTGGAGACGGTTGCACTCAGGCAAGTCAATATGCCACTTTTGTTCGCGACGACTGATAGCTGCCATATCGAAACCCGCCTGCAGGAACGCTTCGAAAACCTCATCGCCCACCTCAAAGCTGTCGAGGCTGATGCCTGGGCCTATCGTTGCCGTCATGTCTGTGGGGCATGAGCCATAAGCAGTCATCATAGCTTGGACGCTCTTCTCCACAATACGGGCAACGGTGCCCCTCCAACCGGCATGAATGGCACAAACGACGCGATGGACGCTGTCATAAATGACTACGGGTATGCAGTCGGCTGTTGATACACCAATACATACGCCGCGAATATCAGTCATGACAGCGTCCACGCCATCGAGTGCCTGCTGTCTGTCACTGGCTGGAAGTACAAGCAGGCGTTGGTCTATTTTGGCTATGTGGGTCTGATGAACCTGATGAGGCATGATGAGCCTGTCGTCGCTGATGCCCAACTGCTGACACAATAGCTGGCGGTTGCGCTGGACAGCCTCCTCAGCATCGCCACAATACATGTTGATGTTGAACGAGGCATAGTTGCCTGTACTATAGCCACCATGGCGCGTCGTGCTGAAGGCTACGACACCGTCGGCTAAATGGTAGCGATGCAGGACCGGCTGAGGAGTCATCATATCGCAAACACACTCCCTACCCTTCAGCAAAGGCTGCGGCCTCAGCCTCAGCAATGATTTCCTCACGAGTCTTCTCTTGTGGTGTAGCGCTGATGTCATCGAGGGTCAAGTCATCCAAACTGGTACGCTCCTCGATGGGGTCATCGGCTACGGCAACGGACTTCGTCTTGGAGGGAGCCTGTGGAGCTTTTTCCTGCTCGATGATAAAATTCTGCTGCTCTTTCTCGAGGTCGGGGACACACATGACGGGTTCTTCTTCCATCTTGGTGCGATTACCCTTTGCAGCAAAGACCGCATCAATATACTGTGGTTCGCGACGCAGAAGCTGCAAAGTCTCCTTTGACGCTTGCTGGTGGCTCTCTTTCTTGGAGAAACCAGTACCCTTACAGCCTTCAATGCCTTCAAGGAACACCTGGGTCGTAAATACGGGGCTGCCGGTATTGGCGTCCTTGGTCTGTTCCAATTCGCGAAACTCCATCTTGACACGGTTCTTCTGACTCCACTCCAAAAGCTTGGACTTGAAGTTGACTTCCTTATAGGCAACCTTGTCGATGTTGATGACCTGGGACAGAATACGCTTCTCCATAAAGCGCATACACGCATCGTAGCCACGATCCAGATAAATAGCACCTACCAACGCCTCAAAGGCATTGCCATTCATATAGTTGTTGTGCGAAGTAGAGTGGCCTGTCGACTTGATCAGCTGGGAAATACCCATTTCCTGAGCCAGCTTGCCTAATGTTGAGCGACTGACCAGTTTAGAGCGGGTATTGGTGAGAAATCCCTCACGTTTGCCCTGAAAATGACGATAGACGATGTCACCAACAACACAGTCGAGCACAGCGTCTCCCAAGAATTCCAAACGCTCATTATTGATAGGACGTCCTTTTTCGTTTTTCTGCCCTGCACTCTTGTGTAAAAGAGCCTGCTTATAAACACTGATGTCACGGGGATAAAAACCCAGAATGTCGTACAGAGCAGAAAAAAGCTCCTTCTCCTTACGGAAAGGGAGCTTCATTCTATCAATGAAATTCATGATACTATTCAGCATATTTCTTGAAAATGACACAAGCGTTATGACCGCCAAAGCCAAACGTGTTGCTCAGTCCGGCACGTACCTCACGCTTCTGGGCCTTGTTGAAGGTAAAGTTGAGATTGTAGTCAATCTCCTCATCCTTGTCGTCTTCCTCGTGGTTGATGGTGGGAGGAACGATGTCGTTCTGAACAGCCAGTACGGTGGCCATGGCCTCGACGGCTCCGGCAGCACCCAGCAGGTGACCCGTCATCGACTTGGTAGACGAAATGTTCAGCTTGTAAGCAGCATCTCCAAAGACCTCCTTGATGGCCTTGGCTTCAGAAATGTCACCCACGTGGGTAGAAGTACCATGAACGTTGATGTAGTCAATATCCTCAGGCTGCAGACCTGCGTCCTCAAGGGCGTTCTGCATCACCAGCTTGGCACCAAGTCCTTCGGGATGTGAGGCAGTGATGTGATGTGCATCAGCACTCATGCCTGCACCCACCATCTCGGCGTAAATCTTAGCACCACGAGCCTTCGCATGCTCCAACTCCTCGAGAATCAGGCAACCAGCACCCTCACCCATGACGAAGCCATCACGGCTGGCGCTGAACGGACGGCTGGCTTTCTCGGGCTCGTCATTACGAGTAGAAAGGGCCTTCATGGCATTGAAACCACCAACACCCGTCTCGCAGACAGCAGCCTCAGCACCACCGGCAACAATGATGTTTGCCTTACCCAAGCGAATCAAATTGAAGGCATCAGCCAATGCATTCGTCGAAGAAGCACAAGCAGAAGCGGTGATGTAGTTGGGGCCGTGGAAGCCGTACATGATTGAAATCTGACCAGCAGCAATGTCGGCTATCATCTTCGGAATGAAGAAGGGATTGAACTTGGGACCATCCTCGCGATGAGCACCATAGTAGCCAACTTCTTCCTCGAAGGTCTTAATGCCACCGATGCCCACGCCATAGACAACACCAATACGGTTTTTGTCCTCAGCTTCCAAATCCATTGCGCTGTCCTCGACAGCCTGCTTGGCGGCGATGACGGCCAGCTGTGTATAGCGGTCCATCTTACGGGCTTCCTTGCGGTCAATATATGCATTAACATCCAGATTCTTTACCTCACAGGCAAACTGAGTCTTGAACTTTGATGCATCGAACAGTGTAATAGGTGCAGCTCCGCTCTTACCAGCCAGCATGCTCTCCCAAGTCTCCTTAGGAGTATTGCCAAGTGGTGTAACGGCACCCATGCCTGTTACTACTACTCTTTTTAATTCCATATCTTAAGGGTATAATGAAAAAGGAAAAGTGAAAAATTTGCTACCGCACTTCCAATTTGGTGAAGTTAAGGCGGCAGCAAATTCTTCACTCTTCACTTTTACCTTTTTATTTTATTTTGCGTTCTCCTCAATGTAAGCGATAGCATCGCCGACAGTACCAATCTTCTCAGCCTTATCATCGGGGATAGAGATACCGAACTCCTTCTCAAACTCCATAATGAGCTCAACGGTATCCAGTGAGTCAGCACCCAGGTCGTTGGTGAAACTTGCCTCGGGCTTTACTTCTGCTTCGTCTACACCGAGTTTGTCTACAATAATTGCCTTTACTTTGCTTTCAATTTCTGACATAATTTTCTTCTTTAAAATGTTAATAATTGATTCCTTTTACTGAAAAAATTTCGGCACTACTGCCGCTTAGCGGGTGCAAAGTAACACATTTTTATTGACTTACGCAAATATTTTTAAGAAAAAAGCACCTTTTCTTGCACAACACCCCCATACTTGTGCAGTTTTTTCGGCCAAAAATTGTTGTTCTGACACCCTACAGCGTGTATTTTTCTCTTCTTAAGGGATAATGATTACGAAGAAATTCAAATTGATTTGGGTCCTTTTTCAGTTTTTCACTATCATCGAAAGGGTTGTAAAGTTCCAAAGGATTACCTGTAAAAGAAAAGTCGGCTGGCAGCTTTGGTGCATCTATCATACCAGGATGCGGCAGTTGGAAATGACGGCATAGTGCACTGATGACCATATTGTCAGCATTCACCTTTCCATCGGCCGAGTAGCCGGCAATGTGAGGCGTACCAATGAAGACCGTGTTCAGCAGGTCAAGATTCAGCAGCGGTTCGTTTTCCCAGACATCGATGATTGCATCGCGCACCCTACCCTCACGCAAAGCACTCAAGAGGGCTTTGTTGTCAACCACTTCGCCACGACTGGTATTTATAATATAAGGTACGTGTGACAACCTATGGAAGAAAGCATCATCCGCCAGATGCCAGGTAGCATATTTGCCCTCTCGGCTCAAGGGTACGTGGAATGTTATCACGTCTGCCTCACGCTCAATGTCTTCCATGGACACAAAGTCGGCATGCCCCAAAGGCGGATCACATACCAGGACGTGCATGCCCAGACGCTCAGCAACGGCCTTCACCCTGGAACCTACATGTCCACAGCCCACAATGCCTATCGTCGCACCGCGTAACTGAAAGTATTTTTCACGCTCCAGCAATAACAACGAGCACTCCAGGTATTGTGCTACTGAATCAGCGTTACATCCTGGACAATTCGTCCATGTAATGCCTGCGCGTTGCATATAGTCGGTATCAATATGGTCAAAACCTATCGTGGCAGTAGCCACAAACTGCACCTTACTGCCGTTCAGCAACTGTTCGTCACAGCGGGTACGTGTTCGCACAATCAATGCATCGGCATCACGCACGTCGTCAGCCGTTATCTCCGCGCCCCGCAGGGCAACGACTTCGTCGGCCAACAAGGCCAGTTTTTCGCGAATATAGGGAATCTTGTCGTCAATTACTATCTTCATACCGCTGCAAAGATACAAAATAGTCAAGAGATAAGCGTTAAGAATTAACAAAAAAACACTTGTCAACCATTTTTCTTGTGCATAAACTCTTCATTTTTAATTTAAATTCGTATCTTTGCCGTCGTAAAACAATAATATTACACTATGACATTTACAGAGCAAGCAAACAACATTTTTCTGCAAGCCATCCGTGACTATCACCTGACGGATGATGTAGATGCTAATATCAGAAATCCTTACCAGCAGGGTTCCATCGAGTACAACCTCTACCTGAAGTGCTGGATAGACACGGTGCAGTGGCACTTAGAGGACATCATCCGCGACCCGCATATCAATCCTGCTGACGCCCTGGGACTGAAGCGTCGCATTGACCGCTCTAACCAGGACCGTACGGACTTGGTAGAGGAGATAGACACCTATTTCCGTCAGCAATATAGCGAGGTGAAACCATTGGCTGACGCCCGTCTGAATACGGAAAGTCCTGCCTGGGCCGTGGACCGCCTGAGCATCCTTGCCCTGAAGATATGGCACATGCAAGAGCAGACAGAGCGCACAGATGCCGATGCCGGGCACATAGCACGCTGTCAGGGTAAGCTGGACGTACTCCGTGAACAGCAGAAAGATCTCTCGACGGCTATCGACCAGCTGCTGGAAGACATTGCTGAAGGGCGTAAATACATGAAGGTGTATCGTCAGATGAAGATGTATAACGATCCGGCTACCAATCCCATCCTTTATCAAAAAGAAAAAGGTCAATAAAAAGGGGTAAGAAGTGAAGAAAGAGCATATCCTTATCATCCGCTTTTCAGCACTTGGTGATGTGGCTATGGCTGTGCCTGTGGTTTACTCACTGGCATGCCAATATCCAGAAATACGCATCACCGTGCTCAGTCGTGCCTTTGCCCGTCCACTATTTGAGAATCTGGCTCCCAATGTAGGATTCATGGAGGCTGACCTGAAACAGGAATACAAGGGCATCAGGGGACTGAATGCTCTCTACCGCCGCCTGACTGCCAAGCAGTTTACAGCCATTGCCGACCTGCATAATGTGCTGCGTTCCGGGTTCCTGCGAATGCGCTTCAACCTGGGGAACTACCGTGTGGAGCATATCAACAAGCACCGTCGAGGCCGCCGGCGCCTAACGGCGCCTTATCATAAACAGCTGAGCCAGCAGCCAACCTCGTTCCAAAACTATGTAGAAGTCTTCGAACGGCTGGGGTATTCTGTCAACATTCAGTTCACCAGCATCTTTCCACAAGGTGGTGGCGACATCAGTGTGTTGCCTGAAACGTTTTCCGCTATGCTGACTCCTCCATGTTCGCCCCTTATCGGCATTGCTCCCTTTGCTGCTCACCAGGGCAAGGTATATCCACCGCACCTGATGCAGAAGGTGATAGAACAGCTGCTGCAGCAACATCCGCAGGCCCGTATCTTCTTGTTGGGTCGCGGCAAACAGGAAGATCAGTATTTTACAGCCTGGTGCCAGCAGTATCCTCAGTGTGTGAATGTGAGCCAGCACCTTGAATCCTTACAACAGGAACTGGTACTTATCAGCCACCTCGACGTCATGATTTCAATGGACTCTGCCAATATGCACCTGGCATCGCTCACTGGAACACCCGTCATCAGCATCTGGGGTGCCACGCATCCCTATGCCGGATTCATGGGCTGGGGACAGTCAAAGGAAAATGCCATACAAGTAGACCTGGACTGCCGACCCTGCAGCATCTTCGGGCAGAAGCCTTGCCGGAGAGGTGACTATGCCTGCCTGAACAATATCAAACCAGAAACTATCGTCGAAAAGACAAATACGCTATTATTAACTAAAAACAAGAATTAAACTTATGAAAAAGTACGTTTGTGAGACCTGTGGTTACGTTTATGACCCTGAAGTTGGCGATCCCGACAGCGGCATCGCTCCCGGCACAGCCTTTGAAGACATTCCCGAAGACTGGGTATGCCCCATCTGCGGAGTAGGTAAGGATGATTTCTCGCCAGAAGAGTAATGAATTACAACACTACCACCCTTCCCAATGGGCTGAGGGTGATACACCTGCCTTCCTCATCGCCTGTTGTCTATTGCGGTATCGGCATCAATGCCGGTTCACGACATGAAAGCAGCGGTGAGGAAGGTTTGGCTCATTTCTGTGAACACGTCACATTCAAAGGCACTCGGCAGCGCTCTTCTATCCAGATTCTGAACTGCTTGGAGAGTGTTGGCGGCGACTTGAATGCTTTTACCAATAAGGAGGATACCGTCTTTTATGCCGCCATCCAAAAGGAGCACTTTTCACGGGCCGTCGACCTGCTGACAGACATTGTCTTCAACAGTGTATATCCCCAGCACGAAATAGAGCACGAGACGGATGTTATCTGCGACGAGATAGAGAGTTATAACGACTCGCCAGCAGAACTCATCTACGACGAATTTGAAAACCTGGTGTTTCTGGGGCATCCGCTGGGGCATAACATCTTAGGAACTCGTGAACAGGTTCGGGCTTTCACCAGCGAGGATGCCCGTCGTTTCACGCAGCGGTACTACCGTCCTGAAAACGCCATCTTTTTTGCATATGGCGACATCCGCTTCGACAGGCTCGTCAGGACGCTGGAGGTCAAGGGAGTGAAAGCCATTGACAACGACTTTGCGGCAACACAAGCGGCAGCAATAACCACAGCCGCCCCCCGTCATGCTCAGGAGCACCATCAGGCACATGTCATGTTGGGGTGCCGTGCATTCAGCTATGATGACAAACGCCGTTTGCCACTATTCCTGCTCAACAACATCTTGGGCGGACCAGGGATGAATGCACGCTTGAATCTTGCGCTCCGAGAACGCAACGGATTGGTATATACCGTTGAGAGTTCGATAGCCAGCTATAGCGATACGGGATGCTGGAGCGTCTATTTCGGCTGCGACCACCACGACGTAAAGCGCTGTCTGCGACTGGTCAGACGCGAACTCGACCGCCTGATGCAACAACCCTTGAGCGAACGACAGCTGACGGCAGCCAAACGGCAGTTAAAAGGACAGCTCACCATCGCCTGCGACAACCGGGAGCAGTTTGCCCTCGACGTTGCCAAACACTATCTGCACTACGGCCAGGAGCGCAACATCGCCGAACTGCTGCAGCAGATAGACCATATCACGGCTGCCCAGCTCCAAGATGTCGCACAGGAGCTCTTTGCTCCTGAACACCTGCAAATGCTTATGCTGTAGTCTTCCGCTTCAGCACACCCACATACGTCAGCAAGATGACGTTCATCATCAAGGCGTAGATGATGGCTGGGATAGCCATGATGTCATTATTGAAGACAAAGGGACTGGTGGCAATGGTAATGGCCTGGGCTGCGTTCTGCATGCCTATCTCTATGACGATGGTACGCTGTTCACGTCCCGTCAGCCGCATGAGCCACGACAGGCAGACTCCACCAGCCATCGACAGCAGAATCAACACGGTCATGCAAAGTCCTAACTGCGGAAACTCGCGGACGATGACCTCCCTGTTTTGAATAAAGAACACCGTTGCCAACAGTATCAGGAAGGGAAAAGCCAACTTTTTGAGCACGTTATGCATACGCTGGGCCAGCGAAGCATGACGGACAGCAATCCACAAACCAAGCAAGATGGGTACGGCCATCAATACCAGATTCTGAACCAACAGATTGCCTACTGGCAGATGAACATCCATATCCGTTCCAACATACTGCGTCATCAGGTCCATGATAAACGGACTGGTAAACAAGGTAATGATACTGCTGAAAGCCGTCAGCGACACCGAGAGGGCTACGTCACCACCTGCCAGCATGGAAAAGACGTTGCTGGAACTGCCGCCTGGACAACAGGCTATCAGCATGATACCCAGAAAAAACAAAGGAGCAACATGAAACACACTGCCAACAGCCAGCGCAACTAATGGCAACAGCACTATCTGTCCTATGAGTCCCGCCAGCATGGCTTTAGGACGCTGGGTTATCAACTGAAAATCCTTGGGCTGCAGAGCCAGACCTAAGTCAAACATCAGCAGGGTCAGAATAGGCAAAACAATAAAAATGGTATTCATGACGATATTACTATATCTTTAAGGCCTGCAAAAGTAATCATTTGTTCTGAATTCTCCAAACATAGCACCATTTTTATGGTCACACATCCATCAGCCACTTCCAAACAGGCACTACAGGTATTTCATCTTCCGTGCCCTCCTCATCATACGTAATCAGCAGGCACTTCCAGCCCTCGTGCGCCTTGGCATACTTCACTAACGGTGGCACCTCCCTATTGTAAGTGGTTTTTTCCTTGATGCTATACGACACCTGAATGGCCAGCTTCTCGTCTGGCACAATGAAGTCTATCTCCTTCTCCGCGTTCAGAAAATACACATTCTTTTTGCCAAACCGCCTGCAGAGCTCCACCGCCACCATATTCTCTAGCAGCGAAGTCTCCGAATTCATCAAGAACAGGTTCAGCAGACCGTTGTCAACGAAATAGTATTTTTTCTGCGTCTCCTTCTCTGTCAGCTTCCCAATTTCATTCTCCATGGGTAGTATCAGCCAACTGTCAGAGGCGTAATCGGCATAGTCTATCGTAGTAGGCACACTGATAGGTGACCCCGTTGCCACTATCACGTTCTTCAGCCTGTTATACGATAGTGGTTGCTTCACGCTCTCAGCCATCTTCTTGATTAAGATGTTCAGCACCCTGTCGTTCTTAATGTTGTTTCGTGCACAGATGTCACCCAGGTAGATCTTCTGGTACAAGCTCGAAAGCATAGCCCGCTTGTTCTTAAACGACAGGATCTCTGGCAGACCGCCGTAATAGAAGTACTCATTCAGATGTCGCTTCACCTCGCTTCTCTGAATCGTGTCATATTCCCAATGCTCCCTCAGTTCCACCTGCTGCGCTACAAGATACTCTTTGAACGAATAAGGGTACGCATCATGGATAAAGAACCGTCCACCCAACGTAGTTGCCACCTCCTTGCTCAGCATCTTCGCATTGCTACCCGTCACATAAACCCTGTATTTCGCATCTGTCAACCTCCGCACGAACTTATCCCAGTGCGGAATGTTCTGCACCTCGTCCAAAAACACCACAGGCTTCTTACCATACAGTTCCAGATGGGCCTCAAGCAGACTGTTGAAGTCTTCCGTCTGGAATTCCGCCAGACGCTCATCCTCAAAGTCCACAAACAGAATCTCGTTCCATCCCTTTCCTGCAGCCTGTAGCTGACGTACGCGCTGATACAGTAGGTACGACTTACCAGCATGTCTTACACCAACTATCACATAGTTTCCATTTTCCTCAAAGTCAATGGGCCGAGGTACTATTACCGCCTCATCCACCTCGCGCTGCTTACTAATCAGGCACTGTTTGATGACATCTTTACTAATACTCATATAAATTGTATTTAATAAGAATCATATAATTTTATTAAGTTGGGTTTGCAAATATAGACGTTTTCTATAAAACAAGATTAATAAAATCCCAATTTTTGCAATATTTTCACACTTTTTATCACATACCATTGATTTTTATCTTCAAAGTGAAACCTCTCCGTATTATCCTTAAAAACACAGCTGAATCATTCTATTATTTTTAGAATCCAATATTACCTTACAAAAAATCTATTTTCATAATAAATATTCTTCAACACACTTATAAAAACGTTTAGAAAAGTTAAATACGTTAAATCTTCGCAGGGCAGACGCTCAATAATTCTGACATCTCCTGATTGGATGTCATGCTATTAAAGGGACTATAGAAATATTAGTTTCATTTCCTTAATTTGCGAACAAACGCTTACGTATCTAGATTGTTCTTGTA
>Ga0247611_10001558_pt1 | contig 40404 bp, 36 predicted proteins | sample 177DNAGHGhighgp2_FD_192422 | JGI IMG/M metagenome (GOLD analysis project Ga0247611, IMG submission 192422) | Sheep rumen microbial communities from Palmerston North, Manawatu-Wanganui, New Zealand - 1770 DNA GHGhigh gp2 | ecosystem: Host-associated > Mammals > Digestive system > Stomach > Rumen... | reverse complement strand
GAGATACCAGAGAATAGCTTTGCAAAGAAGTTGTATAGCACATATCTGAGCTACCTGCCCAAGGAAAAAGTTGCTTTCCCTTTGAAGATGAATGTGGATGATCGTGGCTCGTTTACAGAGTTGGTTCATACCCTCAATGCTGGTCAGGTGAGTATTAATATATCAAAACCAGGCATCACCAAAGGGCAGCACTGGCATAATACCAAGTGGGAGTTCTTCATTGTAGTAGCCGGTCATGGCTTGATTCAGGAACGTAAACTGGGTACAGATGAAGTAATTGAGTTTGAGGTAAGTGGTGACAATATCCAGTGCATTCACATGCTGCCTGGTTATACCCACAACATCATCAACCTCAGTGAAACAGAAAACCTCGTCACAGTAATGTACTGCAACGAGATATTCAATCCCAATAAGCCGGACACCTATTTCGAACCGGTAAAATAATAGTGATTATAATTTAAACAAGATATAGCAATGAGCTTATTTAAGGACAAAGTCCTCCTCATTACTGGAGGAACAGGATCGTTTGGAAACGCAGTACTTAACCGGTTTTTGAAGACCGACATTGGTGAAATTCGTATTTTCTCGCGTGACGAGAAGAAGCAGGACGATATGCGTCATGACTTCCAGGCACGTATGCCGGAGGTAGCAAATAAGATTAAGTTCTACATTGGTGACGTGCGCAACAAGAGTACACTGAAGTATGCAATGAAGGGCGTGGACTATGTGTTCCATGCCGCAGCATTGAAGCAGGTGCCGAGTTGTGAATTCTTCCCCATGGAAGCCGTTAAGACCAATGTGATTGGTACGGACAACACCCTTGATGCTGCTATTGACGCAGGTGTGAAGTGCGTTATCTGCCTTTCAACCGACAAGGCCGCTTACCCTATTAATGCTATGGGTATTACCAAGGCCATTGAAGAAAAGATAGCTGTGGCAAAGAGCCGTTTGAGTGGTGACACCAAAATATGCTGCACACGTTACGGTAACGTGATGTGTTCACGCGGTAGCGTTATTCCCCTTTGGATAGATCAAATCCGTAAGGGCAACCCTATCACATTGACAGAGCCTAAGATGACTCGTTTCATCATGTCTCTGGAAGAGGCTGTTGACCTTGTGCTGTTTGCATTCGAGAATGGTAAGAATGGTGATATCCTCGTACAGAAGGCACCTGCCTGCACCATCCAGACACAGGCTGAGGCTGTGTGCGAGCTGTTTGGTGGCAAGAAAGAAGAGATTAAGGTGATTGGTATTCGTCACGGTGAGAAAATGTACGAGACTTTGCTGACCAAGGAAGAGGCTGCCAAGGCTATTGACATGGGCAACTTCTATGCTGTTCCGGCTGACAACCGTGACTTGAACTACGATAAGTATTTCAAGGAAGGTGACACCAAACGTGTGTTGATTGAGGAGTTCAACTCCGACAACACCCGCCGTCTCAACCTCGAGGAGACGAAAGCAAAAATCGCTTCACTGGAGTATATCCAGAACGAGTTGAATGGAATACCAAACTTGGTATAGTTGCGATACCGTTCCGCTATTGGTGCGCTAATGTAAGGCTATTGTAGCGCTAATCAGTGACCGCTTCAGGCACATTTGCAGTGCGAGCATACGCAAAAGAGCCTTCCGCTAGGGAAGCGGTGCAGCCAGTGGCGGAGTTTACGGAGCCACGGGCTGGATTATAAAATAAGTGGCAGAGTCGCATGAGCGCGGAGCACGAGAAAGAATCATATTGTCACTGAAGACTGGACAATGCTCATAAGATAAGACTTGTTTAAAAATCATATAGCGTATGGCTACAAAACTCAGACTTGAAATCCACAGAATTACTCTTCAAAAGAAAGTTAAGGGTAAAAGAGGTGAGATTTGGGAGAATTGTAATTTCTCTGAATTTCTTAATCAGTTTGATAAAGATAAGGCGAAAGCTTTCGCTGAATTGTGGACGAATTTTGTAGAGTCTTTCCAAAGCGAGTACCAACTTAATAAAGATGGTGACAGGGCAATTACCGCCACAGATGAAGGCCTGCATACGTTCGATACAAACAAGAATATTATCAATGGAGAGGTTAATGGAGGCCCAACAAACAGAGAACAACGTATATATAAAAGAAAGAACTCAAAAAAGTCAACGGGCAAAGTTGACGATGATGATGTTGTGACTTCCAACTTTTTCATCAAACTTTGGTTGCCAGTGGATTATACCACCGGGGCATTGATGATACAAAGTTATACTAACTCAAACATATCAGAACTTGTTCGACTGTACTTTACGAAGTTTGTTCAAGGCAAAGGCTTTAAACTGATACCGACCTCTTACTATCCCAAATCCTTTATGGACGAAAGGAACAAGCATAGCAATGTAATTTCTGTATCTTATGTACAAGATAAACTATCCAAGGATAGCCGTAAACTGATAAACCCGCTGTTCGCTGATTTTGAGGATTTGAAAGTTAAAATTGTGGTAACTGGGTTTAAAAAGTCTGTTAAAGATTTCTGGGATGGATTTACCAAAAGCGGAAAAGCATTAAATACTGATATAGACGCTCTGGATCTCAAAGCAGACGATGATAACAAAGTCGTGGCCATTTATGAGGATGAGGAAGGCCACACCACCACGATGAATTATGATCAGCAACGTCTTCGGAATTTTGCTTATTATGTGCTACCTGAGGAAGTGATGATTGCAGGCAAAAACACTTATGACTTTACCAAAATAGCAAAACATACGAATTCTATTTTGGAAACTATCCAGAAAGAGACTGGGTATAAGAAAGGAAAGTAGTATGTTTGAAATAATAAAAAGAGCACTCTCATCATTGAAGGAGTCTTGTGGACTGTTCTATATCCTACCAGCCATTCTTTCAGTAGGGATAGGTGCATACACCTATTTCGTAGATAAAGATATTAATCTCTTTGTTGATGTGGTTGGTCCAATAGGAATATTCTCAGCCTTAATGTTCTCCGTAATATTCATTGTGGTTGAACATTTCCTGAAGAGAAAGGTAGATTTTAATAGTGATAATGATGAAGACAAGCGCTATCTTGAAACCTATCAAGATTTCACTCGCGATACTGTTTCCAGAATTGCCTTCTCAATATTTCTCGCAGGTTGGATAATTATTCTTGCCTTTGTATTTCCTCAGATTAAGGTCGAGAATATATGGTGGTTAACTGGAAGAAATGTAGTTTTTACATTTTTCTTAATACAATATGTAGCTCTCATCATTATAGTGGTGAAAGACATGTATGCGATGTTGATTGAAGATACAGAACCGAAGGAGTAGCATTATGTATATAACCGAGATTACTCAGCTAAAAGCTGTCTGCCTGCATCATATTGGAAGTAAGGCAATAGAAGAAGGAGTGACGCTTTCACACCAAGTGTTGGAACTTGACGAGGTTTCCAGAAAAAACCTCTATACTTACTGTTTCTCATCCTTTAAAAACGATGAAAAGTATAGTTTTCATAACCAATTAGGGCTTGAGTTTAATGAAACTATGGCTTGCATTAAAAAAATGTTTGCAAATAGTAGTTCATTCTTGGAACAGTCCCAAAACTTGGCAAAACTATTATATGAGAAAAGTGAGCATCCAGGAATAAAAAATGGCGATTTAATTGTGGTCTATTTTACAGATTGTGAGATTGACGGTTACATTACTGATGCTATAGGAATTTATAAGTGTGAGAATACGACTCATTTTCTTTCCTTAAACTATCAGGGAAATGTCGCAGGCATTACAAGTCTTGAGGGTTTAGATTTGAAACGAGTTGATAAGGCAGCTCTGATATTCAATGTTGATAACGAACAGGGATATTCAATTGCGGTAATTGACAATAACAACAAGAGCGAAGCCAAGTATTGGGTAGAAGATTTCCTACAGGCAAAGCCAAAGGCAGACGAGTATCACCATACCCGAGCACTCCTTAGTGCAGCAAAGAGTTTTATTACGAAGTCTATACCCGAAGATGTTACCAAAGGCGAAAAAGCCGAGTTGATGGATAAGACTCTTCGCTATTTCCAAGAGAATGAGACCTTTGATATGGAAGAATTCAGAAGCAAGGTAATGGGCGATGAGCAACTGTCATCTGAATTTTGCGCCTATATGGGCTCTTTTATGGAAAAGAATGACATAGAGATGCCCGAACAGTTCTCCATATCAGAGAGTGCTGTTAAAAAGTCTTCACGCTCAATGAAGAGTGTAATTAAGCTTGATAAGAATTTCCATATTTATGTTCATGGTGGAGAAGGTCTGATAAAAAAAGGTTATGATCCCGAAAGTGGAATGGCTTTTTATCAGTTGTTTTTTAAAGAAGAAGAATAGAAAATAGAGTTAGAATATATCATGTTTAGAGTAAAGGATTTTGGTCCTATAGACAATGTTGAAGTCGATTTTGGCGATTTAACAATTATCGTGGGGCCGCAGGCAAATGGAAAGAGTTTGTTTCTTGAACTATTTAAACTGGTTCAGGACAAGAAGCATATTCTCACAACGTTGAAAAAATACAATTATATTTTCAACAAGACTAATCCTGTGCATATGGTTGAGGATTATTTTGGTGAGGGTCTCGGAAGTATTATTAAAGATAGCACATTGGCCGAGTGGAATGGCGAGCCGTTTTCTTTGAAAAGTTTACAGGATTTAGTATCAGCAGAGCGTTCGTATGCCAATACAGCTGAAACTGTATTCTATGTGCCTGCACAACGCATTATGAGTATATCTGATGGTCGTCCTCGTAACTTTATGGAGTTCGACATCTCATCGCCTTATGTTTTACGAATCTTTAGTGAAACATTGAGAGTGTTTGTGCAAGGAGGTTTAGGAAATCCTGATACAATTTTCCCAATGAAGTCACGCCTTAAGGGTGCAATGAAAAAATCTTTTAGCGATTCCATTTTTCACAATGGACGAGTAGTAATAGACCAAGCATCCGGACAGAGAAAGATGAAACTTAATGTAGATGGGTTAAATATTCCATTTATGGCTTGGAGTGCAGGACAAAAAGAATTTATGCCACTATTGCTGGCTATCTATTGCTTGTCTGGCCCTCCTACTAATATCATTAACAAGTCAAACTATAAGTGGGTAATTATTGAGGAACCTGAGATGGGACTCCATCCTAAAGCCATTCAGTCAGTATTGCTTGAAATCATAGAGTTGATGCAGCTTGGCTATAAAGTAATCATCTCTACACATAGTACTACTCCGCTTGAATTCGCATGGGCATTGAATGCTATCAAAAACAACCCTGATGCTGATATCCACACCGCTATGTCTGAGTTGTTCGGAGTAAAACCAGATTCCACGGCAGCCACTTTATTTGATAAGTTGAGAGAGAATACGGTGAAGACCTACTATTTTTCTTCAAAGAATAAAGACGAGGGGGTAAAGGCATACGATATATCTTCACTTGATGCTGCCAGTGATAACCCAGATATAGCAGATTGGGGAGGTCTATCTCTCTTTTCTGGAAAATCTGCCGATGTCGTCTATAAATACGCAAAATGATGACATTCAAGGAAGCTGTAGAAAAGACGCCTCAGGTTGCTGGTGCTTACAAGGCTGGTCTTCTGGCCTTTGGAGATTATTCATCCAAAGTTGTTGTTCCAGATAATAGATTGTTGGGTGGTAGTGTTGATATTGATGCTGCGACAGTGGAGATCTACCCGAATGATAACAGGTGGGATTATGCCTTTGATTATAATGGAGAAGCTTTTTTTATCGAAGTTCATACCGCCAGTACCAGTGAGACATCTACAGTCTTGCGTAAACTGGAATGGCTAAAAGTCTGGCTTCGTGAACAGGCTCCTGAGATTGACAAACTTAAAAGCAAGAAACTCCCTCCCTTTTATTGGGTGCAGTCAAAACAATATGCACTGCCTACACATACGCCTCAATATAGGAAGGCCGTGTCGGCGAAGTTGATTCCAATTAAAGAGTGGAATTACGAATTATTGTACAAACAATATGCCCCACAGCCCAAGTCAAAGAAGAGAGTCCCCCAATATATGAGAGACATAAAAGAATAATTGAGTAGCGTTGTAATGTAGGGAAACTATACTTCATCCCTCATACATCTTCCCTCTTCCCTCATCCCTCATCCATCTTAAAGCATGAGCGAGATAAGTGATGCCATCCAAGACAAATGCCTCGCATTTGGTGATAGAATTATAAAGTTGAATGATTACCTCCTGAAGGAGGCTGCAAACGCGAAGCCTACTTACAAGATAGTTAAAGGTAAGAGAGTATATGACAAGCCAGTGCCGGTTTATCTCCAGTCAGTCTCAAATCTCTCAAATCAACTCTTACGTGCAGGTACGAGTATAGGAGCAAACAATGCGGAAGCGTGTAACGCCATAAGTAAGGCAGACTTTAAGTCCAAGAGCTTCATCGCTCTGAAAGAAGCAAGAGAATCTTTATACTGGATAGATTTGCTACACCGTAATGGCTATTTGGACGAAAAACAATATACATCAATACATGATGATTGTGAAGAATTAGTGAAGATATTAGTCCATAGATGCAAGAAGATAACGGAACAGTGAGAATACATCTTCCATATTCCATCATCCATCATCCATCTTCTGATTGCGCAGATGACGAAGTATCGGATTGAGTATGTCCAAAATGGAGGAAAAGAGGCAGAAGAGAAAATGTATAAACATGCCTTATTTGCTGTAGTCGGGATTATGTCTCTTTTCACTATGGGAGTATTGGGGCTGACGGAAAAATAAAACAAAATAACCATTCACCATGAATCATGAACCATGAGTCATAACCGTTGCGACACAGAGCTTATAAGGTTTTACGTGCAGCCTGTTTCTCTTGATAGACAACGGCATCCTGCAGCCTTCCCCACAGTTACGGGCCCTAATTATCAAGTTTAAATGACATAATACTATACATCCAATGACAAATAAAACATTCCTGTATCTCATCATTGTCATGCTTATGATGACATTGGTAAGTTGCAAAGAAAATTTCGATTCATCGATTGCAAACACTTTGTTTGGGCTCACTGCTTTGAAATATGAATTTATCATAGCGTTGTTAAGCCTTATTAGTGGCTACACTATGGTTCTTGGTGGGTTTGTGTTGATTGGTCTAGGTTTGAATGGTAATATCGAATGGATTATAGAAGCATCAGACTTCCAATCTCGGTTGCTAAATGCAAGTCCTGGTTTGGTTTTAGCTTTGGCTGGGGCGCTGCTGATATGGCGGAGTAGGATGAATATTAAAGTTACGAATGATCAGTCAGATAAGGCCGAGCGAAAGCAATGTCATCGAAGATAACATCGCTTCAGGCACATTTGCGGTCAAGCCCGCAAAAGAGCCTTCCGCTAAGAAAGAGGTACAGCCCAATGCCCGCAGGGGCGTGCATCCGGCTTTGAGTTAGATAAGCGGCAAAGCCGCACAAGCGCGAAGCGTGAGAATAAACGATTTATAACAAGAATCAATGAGTACAAAGAAGCAACAGAATGTAGAACAAGCACCTGTAGAGGTGCAGTATCCTCGTTACATCAGTAACCATCCTAAGGGTGCGGATATGTTTGAGGGGAAGTCTCAAGAAAGACTTGCCCAGGCTGTTGCTGCTCACATAGCTGGCTCTGATGAAGACGCAAAGAAAGGCGTAGAGCCTGTATTTGCACGCCTGATTGGACTTGAAGGAAAATGGGGAAGCGGAAAGTCGAATGTGATTAAGATCCTTGAACAGGAACTTAATAAGAAAGGCTCTTATACCTTTTTCACCTTTGATGCATGGGGCAATCAAGAAGACTTACAGAGACGTTCAATTTTGGAGTTGCTAACCCGTCACTTAATGCGTCCGGAGGTGAATAAATTGACGGGCATGACCAATATGAAGGTGATGAAACCCGAAGGAGAGGGTAAGGTTGAAGAGATCGAGTGCACTTGGTTAGAGAAACTAAACTCCCTTTTATCACGTAAATCTTACTCACGAGATATAACGGTTCCGTCGCTTAACAACTGGACGAAAGTCTTTGTCTTGATGTTGCTCATAACAGGCTTGCTTATTCCTTTGGTTGATATCGTAGCAAGGGACTTGTGCTGGTGGGCGCAATTGTTAATCATATTCGTGCCTATTGTTGTCTTTCTTATCATTGCTGCCTTGAAGAAGAAACTTGGCGTGATGTGGAAGATGTACAATACAGAAGGTAAGAGTGACACCACATCCTTTGTGATCAGCGAACAGGAACCTTCCGTGAGGGAATTCAAGGAATGGATGACAGAGATTTCCAATGGTATCCCTAAGACAGAGAAGTTGGTGTTGGTCTTTGACAATATGGACCGTTTGCCTTCTGAGAAGGTACATCAGTTCTGGTCGCTTATTCAGACCTTTTTTGCTGATGACGGATATCAGAATATCTGGTGTATTATCCCTTATGACGAGAGTCATCTGGCAGCAGTATTCTCTTCGGAAGATGCCAATGACAAGAGCATTAAGCTTCTTCGAGGCTTCTTGGACAAGACTTTCCCTGTAATCTACCGAGTGCCGGAGCCGATTGTCGCTGATTATAAGAATATTTTCGAGGAACTTTTCCGTGAGGCTTTTGGAACAACCGTTGATGACGATAGCCTTGAATTGATTAGCCAATGTTACCGTCATGAGCATCCAGTACCTAATGTTAGAGAGATTATCTCCTTCATCAACAACAGTGTAAAGTTGGAAAAACAGTGGCAAGAAAAGGTCGGTCCTATTTCCAGAGCTATTTACATCTTAAAGGAGGATTCCATGTTGCGCCATCCTAAATTGCCGGCTGACGCTGGTGGAGAGCTAAAAGATGTAAGCACTGACGAGTACATTCTTGCTAATGAATACTACAAGGCTTTTAACCAACTGCTCTTTGGTAAGGTAGACTTGAACAATATGCAGCGAGAGATAGCTGCTATGGTTTATGGTGTAGAGCCTAAAAACGCTGCTCAAATAGTTGTGAAGCGCTATATTCGCAATTGCATTTCTGGCACTGACAATGGTGGAACACTTGACAAATATGCAGATAATCCTCACTTTATGCTTCTGTTGGAGGAAGACGTCAAGAATATGGCGGTCAACGAATACACTAAAGCTGCTGTATTGATCCAGGGGATTGATGATGGGAAGTTGACAGGTAAGAATAAGACACGACTTTCCAATATTTGGCGCCATTTTGGGGAGCGATTCGTTGCATTGGAAGCACCGGTCAAAGAATTTACGGACTATTATCGTATTGTTTTTAGCCATGTGACCCCTTCGTTAGCGGAAAATTGCGTGGCAACATTTAGCAAGCGTCTTATTGAGAATAGCAAAGAAGTTGATGGGACACATCTCTATGAACAATTGTCTCTGCTATATGGTGAGGCTTTTGCCAAAGACTTTGATATCAAGAAGGTTTGCCCGACCAGCACCATTGATGCTAAACGTTTTGCGGACTATATTCTGAAAGCGGGTGAAAACTACAAGCGCTTCCCGCTGAAAACAAAGGCGGACGAACTCAACCAGATAATAGAGAAAGCTATTGATAAAACCTTCCCCTATCTGGACGTTCTTATACTCCTTAAGAATGACGAAGACTATACTGTAGCAGAAGTTGGAAAATATGCTATCCAGCAGTTTAACTTAAAGAAATCATCAGCTCTTGTCGTTCAACACCTCATCGCTATTCAGAGGGTGTTCTATAGTACTCTCCAAAGTACTCAGGATGCCAATTATAACACGACTCTTTGGCAAGAAGTTCAGACAGAAGAGGGGAAAGCTGCTTTTGACGAAATATTTGCATTGAAGAGTGTAGGTGTCTATGAACAATTACCGGAAGACGAGCAATACGTTAATATCTTATTGCCACGTGTACTATTCTATACCAGTACAACAAAGTTGTTCAAGGATTACCTTGCCAACCTTAATATACACTTCCGTCGCAATCTGCTAAAGAAGATGATTGAGACAAAGCAGCACGATAGTGCTCCAGATTATCCTGATTTCATTGAACACTGGCAAGTTTTTGTAAGCAATTTAGGTATACAGCGTAAAAACATAATCCAGTTCGCAGATGATTGGGGTTATAAGCATATATCTGAGCAAGAGCAGGGAAAGAGTTATTTCACTCTCTTAAGCGATATAGAATGGATAGAGGTATTACTGTCAGAAGATACATCGTTAGTAAAAGAACTTCTGGAAAAATGTGTTACCGATTTGACCGCTCAGCCTCAAACCCAGTTTGCTGCGGCCAATACAGCCAACCACAGCGGAAACAATTGGGATGTTGCTTTGAAGAAACTGGTATCTAGTCCATATATCACAAGCGACAATATGGGCAACCTGAATCTTCTTGCTATACAATTGCTTGATGCCGTAGCACGGACAGGAGCCACCCTTGATGACAGTTGGAACAACCTATTGCAAAAGGTGGACTATGCCAATGTTTCAGAGTCTATTGTTGAAATACGGAATAAAATTCTTAACGGACAGAGCGGTTATGAGATGACACCAGCCAAGTTTAAGGTACTGCACAATTGGCTTCGTTTGTCAGATATACAGACCAGACGAGACGATGCAGCTAACCAAATTCTTGCAAAGGTAATAGACAATACGGAATGCCAAGCTATAGTGTTGGAGTCTCGTGATTATTATGTACCAATCATATCTGAAACAATTGAGTCTGCATCTGGTCTACATGCAAAGTTGAAGAAGATACTTGCAGAACAAGGAGAGACCGAATTTGCTAAGTATGTTGGTGGATTGGTTAAATACGAATCAGACAATAAAGAATGATACTAACGTAGTTTCCGCTCTTACTCGCGAATTCCCCAAAGAGATAATCTGAGATAGTGATTTAGAAGCAAAGCACCAAACAATTGAAAATTAACGTTAACAATTAACATTTACGGCTTCCGCTCTTATGCGCAGGCGGAGGCACGATGGGGTAGGATAGATCTTCCATCATCCCTCATCCCTCTTCCATCATCCCTCTGACATAACATCCGCCCTTCACCCTTCGCTCGACGCTTGCGTCGCTTCGCTCGTTAGGGCAGAAGAACCCTTAACCAGAAGTTACCCTTAACCAGAAGTTACCCTTGACCCTTGACCCTAGACAGCGGCAAGCCGCTACTTCCATCAGACATCGTAAAGTTCCTACAAGGCCTGGAATCCTGCCCTTTATAAAAAAAGAATGATGTTTGACAAAGATAGATTTCATAACGCTTTGGCTTTGTCATTAGGTTACGAGCGTATTGTTAATGATAAGCGCATCAATATAAGTATTGATGATAAGCAGATGTCTGACGATGTGCTGATTTCCATTCATATTGATGGCTTCTCTTCCCCTATATGCTATAAAGCATCTGAAGGTCTAAGTCAGAATAATATGGATAACCTAAAAGAAGTCCATGAAGATATAAAAGACATAGCTGATGCTGTGCATCAAGCATATATTGAAGCAGATAAATGCTTTAATAGAACTGTTAATTATTGATTTGCAAACAAATATTTCAGATGTCTGAATCAAATAATATATCAACAAATAACAAAAGAATAGCAAAGAACGCGATGTTATTGTACATACGTATGATTATCGTAATGATTATATCGCTCTACACTAGTAGGGTGGTTCTGAGATCATTAGGTGTGGTTGACTATGGAATATATAATGTCGTAGGCGGAGTCGTTTCTCTTTTCTCAGCCTTATGTAGTTCTCTTTCTTTTTCGATAAGCCGTTTCATGACATTTGAACTAGGTAGGGGAGAAAAGGAGAGATTAAGAAAAGTGTTCTCAATGGGAATCAATATACAAGTTTTTATGGCGATCTTGATTGTTCTGCTCGTAGAGACTGTTGGCCTTTGGTTTCTATTAAATAAAATGGTTATACCTGATGAACGTATGGCTGCAGCAATCTGGGTTTTGCAAATGTCAACTTTAACGTTTGCCCTGAATATTGTCAGCATACCCTTTAATGCCGCAATTATAGCCCATGAGAAGATGAGAGCATTCGCATATATAAGTGTTTTTGAATGTGTTTGTAAATTAATAGTTGCTTTATGTATATCATTATCACCAATAGATCATTTGGTTTTCTATTCGGTTGCACTATGTGTTGTAGCATTAATACTACGTCTTATATATGGTATTTATTGTTCCAAGAAATTTGAGGAATGCCATTATACTTTAGGGCTTGATAGACCGCTGCTTAAGGAAATGAGTTCTTTTGCGGGATGGAACTTTCTTGCATACGTAACGGGCTTATCCAGAGATCAAGGGGGTAATATAATAATAAATCTATTCTGCGGACCTGCTGTAAACGCTGCACGTGGAATAAGCATACAAGTTTATAGTGTAATTAATAACTTTGTTGGCAACTTCATGACAGCATTAAAACCTCAGATAACAAAACAGTATGCAGCTCAAAACTATGATTATGTAAGGCAATTAGTATTTCAAGGATCGCGGCTCAGTTTTTTCATTTTACTTATCATTTGTATCCCGATATTGATAAATATTGATTATATCTTAGAGTTATGGCTTGTTGATGTACCTGCACACACATCCTCATTTGTTGTTCTAGTCATAATGTTTGTATTGAGCGAAAGTTTATCAACACCAATAGATACTGCATTGCAGTCAACAGGTAAAATTAGGAGATTGTCAACGCGCGTAGGATTATTACAATTGACAAATTTTCCCTTATTTTATATTCTTTTGTATGTAAATTGCATTCCTGAAGTTGTCTTAATTGTATCAATAGCTACAAGCCAAATATGTCTAATTGTAAGATTAATAGAGGCGAGAAGAATGCTAGGAATGACCATGGGGTTATTTATGAAAGATGTATATATAAATGTAGCATTCGTATCCATTCTAGCATTCCTTATCCCATATGGAATATCTTTGACATTAGACTGTGGTATGCATCGTTTATTAATTACATCCCCTGTATCTGTAGCTTACTCATGCTTTATCATCTATATGCTGGGGTGTTCTAAAGAAGAAAAGTCTTTTGTTAGAAGTAAAGTAGTTGAAATCAAAAATAAAGTAATAAAATAATATAAAACATACAATATGAAAGTAGTTCTTTTAGCTGGTGGCTTTGGTTCCCGTATCTCCGAGGAATCTGTGTTTAAACCCAAGCCAATGATAGAAATTGGTGGTATGCCTATTTTGTGGCATATCATGAAGGAGTATGCTCATTACGGACACAATGAGTTTATCATCTGTGCTGGTTATAAGCAGGAGTATATAAAGGAGTGGTTTGCCAACTACTTTATCCACAATAGTGACATCTCCTTTGATTTTCGTGAAGGAAAGAATGAGATGACAGTTCACCATAGCCATCTGGAACCATGGAAGGTGACAGTGGTGGATACAGGTTATAACACCATGACTGGCGGACGTATCAAGCGTGTACAGGAATATGTAGGTAATGAGCCATTCTTCATGACCTATGGTGATGGTGTTTGTGATGTAGACATCAACAAGTTGTTGGAGTTCCATAAGACTCATGGTAAACTGGCTACTCTGACAGCTGTTAAGATGGCTCAGGAGAAAGGTGTTCTGGATATTGTTGGTGGTGCTGTGAAATCATTCCGTGAAAAGAATCAAGTGGATGGTGCTCCCATCAATGCAGGTTATATGGTGTTGGAGCCAGCAATCTTTGACTTGTTGGAAGGTGATGATTGTATCTTTGAACGCAAACCTTTGGAAACCCTCGTAGCTAAAGGGGAATTGATGTCCTATATTCATGAGGGATTCTGGCAGTGTATGGACAACATCCGAGAAAAGAATCTGCTGGAAAAACTTCTTCAGGAAGGCAAGGCTCCTTGGAAGAAATGGGAACGTGTAGTACCAAATAGCAAATAACCTATGATTGATATTTTTAATAACTTCTATAAGGGAAAGAAAGTCCTTGTAACCGGACACACCGGTTTCAAGGGCTCTTGGCTCTCCATCTGGCTTCACGAGCTGGGTGCAGAGGTGGTAGGTGTTGGTCTGGAACCCTATAGCGAGAAGGATAACTTTGTCCTCTCTGGCATTGGTAAGAAGATCAAGGCAGACATTCGTGCAGATATTCGCGATGGTGAGAAGATGAAAGAAATCTTCGCTCAGTATCAGCCTGAGATTGTCTTCCACCTTGCTGCACAGCCTTTGGTTCGTCTTAGCTACGAGATTCCTGTTGAGACCTACCAGACCAACGTGATGGGAACCATTAACATCATGGAAGCCATCCGTGCTACGGAAAGCGTGAAGGTTGGTGTGATGATTACCACCGACAAGTGCTATGACAACAAGGAGCAGATTACTGGCTACAAGGAAGATGATCCCTTTGGCGGTTACGACCCCTATAGCTCCAGCAAGGGTGCTTGCGAGATTGCTATCCAAAGCTGGCGCAGGAGTTTCTTCAATCCAGAGGATTATGGTAAGAAACACCATGTAAGTCTTGCCAGTGTTCGTGCCGGTAATGTGATTGGTGGTGGTGACTGGGCTAAAGACCGTATCATTCCTGACTGCATCCGTGCTTTGGAGGCTGGTAAACCCATTGACATCCGTAGTCCAAAGGCAGTACGCCCCTGGGAGCATGTCTTGGAACCTCTGAGTGGTTACATGTTGCTTGCCCAGAAGATGTGGGAGAATCCTACGGAGTATTGCGAGGGTTGGAACTTTGGACCAGAAGCTGATTTTGTATCTACCGTATGGGAAGTGGCTACTAAGTTGGTTCAGAGTTTTGGCAAGGGAGAACTGATGGACGTTTCAGATCCTAACGCTTTACATGAAGCAAATCTTCTGATGCTCGATATTACCAAGGCTAAGACTCGCTTAGGTTGGTGTCCAAGGTTGGATGCATTGCAGACTATAGATTTGGTAGCTGACTGGTATAAGCGCTATCAAAAAGAGAGTGTATATAAAATTTGTGTAGAAGAGATAGAACGTTTCCTTCAATGAGTAATAAAGTAAGTCTGCTTGACGCCACTCTGCGTGATGGTGGTCAAGGGTTGGACGACCTGTTCAACAATGGTTTTTCTGATAAGTTCTATTCAGAGGAAGCAAAACATAAGATTATCGATTCACTTAGCGAGTCAGGCGTTGAGTTAATTGAACTTGGCGCTATGGGGCCTTCTGAAGATGATAAAAGCAAATTTTCCATCTATCAGAATATTGAAGAGTTGTCACAATATCTCCCCAAGAACAGAGATCCTAAGAAGAAGTATCTTGGGCTTTATATTGGCCCAGATACCGATATTGACAAGATACCAGATTGGAATCCCTCGTTGGTCAAATACATCCGTGTTATCCTTCGCTACTCTGAGCTGAAGAAATCACTTGATTATTGTGCTGCCTTGGCCAAGAAGGGTTATACCATGTTTGTGCAGCCTATGCTGACCATGCGCTATACTGATAAAGAGCTGGATTTAGTCCTAGGTATGACCAACGACATGGGTGCATACGCTTGCTACTTTGTAGATAGCTATGGCTATATGGAACCTAAGGACATTAACCGTTTGTTCCATTACTTTGATGCGAGGTTGAATAAGGAAGTCAAGATTGGTTTCCATGCTCATAACAATATGAATCTGGCTTATTCAAACGTTATCTCATTCTTGAACACAGAGACAGATCGTGAGCTCTTGATTGATGCTTGTGCAACAGGAATGGGACAAGGGGCTGGTAATCTCCAGACAGAGTTGATTGTGCCTTACCTCAATGAGCATTTTGGGAAGAACTACAATTATGACTCTATTCTGGAAGTCTGTGAGATTCTTGATAATGAAATGATACCTGCTAACTTGTGGGGCTATTCTGTTACTCGTTTGCTTCCAGCAGTTTATAAGACCGCTTACAAATATGCTTTGGTGATGCGCAACAAATACCATATTCCCTTTAAGCAGATGAACCATATTTTGAGGGATATGCCTGATGATATGCGTAACCGCTATACAAAAGATAATCTTGAGCATTTACTTGCAACTATTCAGTAAATATGACAGGAGCGCAATACATCGTTGAAAGTCTCATTAGCCGTGGGGTAACTGATGCCTTTGGCATTCCAGGTGGTGTGATTCTCCCTCTCTTATACGAAATGGAGAGTCGAAAGCCATTGTTTACACCTCATTTATCCTACCATGAACAATGTGCGGGCTTTGCTGCCTGTGGTTATGCCCAAGCAAGTGGTAAGATAGGAGTTGCCTATGCAACACGTGGCCCCGGATTCACCAATCTGATAACAGCCATTGCAGATGCCTATTATGATTCTTTGCCTACCTTGTTCATAACAGCCCATTCTGCTCCTTGCCCTCCTAAAGGAATGAGAGTGATGGCGGACCAGGAAATGGATACGTGCAGTATGGTACGCAACATAACCAAGATGGCTGTACGTGTGGACGATGATTCAACTTTTGCGGAAACAATAGACAAGGCATTGTCAGTAGCAACAGAAGGAAGAAAAGGACCTGTTTTTCTAGATATTGCATCTGCACTTTTTAAGAAAGAGATAACTTGTATTGCAGATGAAAGGACTATTACACCTGTCAAAGAAGACTATTCCAAGCGGATTGATGAGATAGCAACGGCTATAAGAAATGCTAAACGTCCAATCATATTAGCTGGAGATGGTGTAAACCAATCAAATGCACGAGAGGTCTTCCACCAGTTTGCAGAGAAGGTAAATATCCCGGTTGTTTCCAGTAGATTCTGTCATGATTTGATGGCAGGAGAAGCAAACTATTATGGCTATGTGGGAGGTCATGGAATGCGAGCTGCAAATTTTATCCTTTCAAAGACAGATTTGATACTTTCTTTAGGAAACAGGCTCCATTTCCCGCCAAAGTCTGAGAGTTATGGTAGTGTGATGGATCATGCCAAACTTCTGAGAGTTGAGGTAGATGAAAATGAATTCAATCGTGATATCCAAAATACTGTTAACTACAATTGTGATTTGAACGGACTACTTACACAGTCATTATATTTTAACTGTGATTTTGGAAAACATGAGGAATGGATAAGGGTATGCGATATACTGAAGACAGAACTAAAGAAAGAGGATATCAATCCTGCAATTGAATCAATAATATCCGTCTTGAAACAGGCAGATAAGGATACGATTATAGTTACTGATGTGGGCAACAATGAGTTCTGGGTTTCTAGAGCTGCGGTTGAGGCTGGTTACGAAAACAGAGTTTTGTATTCAAAGTCATTTGGGGCCTTGGGATGCGGAATAGGTAAAGCAATTGGCACCTATTACTCAACACACAAGCCTGTACTCTGTTTTGTTGGTGATCAGGGATTACAAATGAATATCCAAGAGTTGCAATTTATTTCTCAGCATCAATTACCAATTATGGTAGTGGTTTTGAATAATCAGACTTCTGGAATGATAAAAGACCGTGAGGCTGTATTATATAATTATTATGTCCATACAACAGATGATAGTGACTACCAGATGCCTGCATTGAAAGAGATTGCTGATGCTTATGGAATAGATTATTTGGCAGGAATCAATGAACTGAGCAGATTACAGCCAATAATGCCCCCGGTGTTGGTAGAGATTATTATTGATAGCTCAATAGGGTTAACGCCCAACCTTCCGAAAGGTCGGAAATGTCAGGATATGACACCTGAACTACAAGAAGAAAAATTTGAATATTTAAATACACTGTAATATGAGTGGTTTTAAGAATAAAACAGTACTGATAACTGGAGCAAGTGGATTAATAGGTTCTAACCTTGTTGATAGGCTAATGCAATCTGGCGTTGCAAAGCTAATTGTTACAGGACGTAATAAAAGTAAGTTGGAAAAGACCTTTCCAGATTATAAAGGAAGTGAAATCTTTCAAGTCATAGAGCATGATGCATCGATGCCGTACCCAGAAGAGATAAAGGATGTGGATTACATATTTCATGCCGCAGGTCCAATGGAGCGTAACATTGTCATGAACTATCCAGTCAGTGTGATCCTGCCAAATGTGCTTGGAACGATTAATACTTTAGAGTTCTTGAGAAAACAGGAGGCTGAAACAGGACGTAAAGGTCGGGCAATAATCTTCTCTTCAGTGACAGTTTATAATAACCCTACAAAAGAGGATTATGTGGCTGTTGAAGATGAAACATGTTTTGCCCAACCATTGGATGCACCTACAGCTTGTTATTCTGAATCTAAAAGGATGTCTGAGGTTATAGCAAAATCCTATGTAAAACAATATGGCGTGGATGCTGTTATTGCTCGCTTTAGTACAGTTTATGGACCAACAAGAAATGTTCCAGATACTGCCTTCTATGAGTTTATTAAGAAGTCAATAGCTGGCGAAGATATAACAGTTGGCAGTAACGCAATCCCTCGTCGTGATAACATCTTTGTTGACGATGCGATTGATGGCCTTTTGACATTAGCCTTGAAAGGATCTCCGGGAATGTCATATAATATATCTTCAAATGGAGAGTTAGGCAATTATGCAGCAGTTGATGAAATAGCAGAGCAGATTGCTGAGACTGGAGGTGAAGTGTTGGGTAAAGAACCTGTAAAGGTTAATAAATCAACTATTGCAGATAATCGTAAACCTGGTATGAAACTTTCCAATGACCTTTTGAAACAATTGGGATGGAATGTCCGAATCTCACATAAAGAGGGCTTGGCACTTACGATAAAAAAGATAATAAAATCAGAATAATGAGACAAGGTCTATCTATAGGGATTCCAACATATAATAGAAAGGAACCACTGATTCAATTACTAAGGAGTATTGAAAAACAAGATTTTCAATTACTTGATGAAATAGTTATAGGTGATAATAATTCGCCATACGATGTCGTTGATTTAGTAAAATCTTCTTTATCTTCAAAGTTCTTTTCGAAATGCCGAATTATTCAGAATAATGTCAATATTGGCGGTCCTGCCAATATTAAGAACCAATTTCTATATTGCAAATCTAAATGGTTTTGGTTAATAGGAGACGATGACAAGGTAACAGAAGATTCTTTAGATACAATTCTTAAGGACATTGCTACACATCCTGATTGTGCATATCTTAAGTATTCAACTAAATTGCCTAATGGGAAAGTCCTCGAAGAAGATGATGTGAGAATAAATAATTTGCAAGACTTTATCAGCTACGAAAAAAAACATAGACCTGGGAATCTTGTTTTTATGTCAAACAACATTTTTAATATGGAAAAATTATCTCTATATATGCCTATAACGATGTCGTATTTTACAGAAGTTCCCCAAAATATTCCGATACTGGTAGGGCTTGATAGACGTGAGGTGTACATGAGGTTTTCAAGTCGAGCAATATGCTATTATATAGCCCCAGAGGGAGGCGTGACATGGAATATGCTTCAAGTCATGCTTGCCATTTCTAGTATACAAGATATTCCATTTAAATCACTTAAGCAAAAAGATATTATTGAGTTGTTGGGAGTATTTAAACTTCTACCATTTAGATTGGTTTGTGGATGGTGTGTCAGAAACAGGAATAAAGTCGGTAATTACAACCAGCTACATAGGCTGTATTATGGTATATATAGCAAACCTTTTCGGCTTATAAATTATATTTTGTTACAACTATGTAAATTGGAGTTCTTGTATGGAATCAATATTTTGAGTTTCATTTATAAAAAATATAAATCCAATTGACGATTTATTGAGTATCTTTAGTGGATAGTATAATTAACAGATTATAAGTATATATAAGAATGCGTAATAAGATACTTATTTACTCAACAAGTGATAGAGGGCATCATTTAGAATATATTCATCATTTACACGAGGCTGCTGTAAAGGACATTCAAAGAGAATATATTTTTGCAGTTCCCTTAGGAATAAAGGAAAAAGGGAAAATGTTGCATTGGACAGATGCTTCTCATGTGGGATTTCGTTATCTACTAGATGAAGAGTGCATATCGGGTAATGGCTGGAAGGCTAATTTCTCAAGAGTAAAAATGATAAAGAGATTATGTATGGAATTTCATCCTACAGACTTCTTTCTCATCACTTTGATGGCAATGATGCCTTTCTTGGCAATACTGAATATTGGTAATATTAAGTTTTCTGGCATTGTATATAACATATATCTTTATGATTGGAAACAAATGTCAATGCTAACTAAAATAAAGAATATATTTATCTATGGTCTTTTAACTAAACTCGCTAAATTCAAACGTATCTTTATTCTCAATGACTCTACAGCAGTTGCAGTACTTAATAAAGTTTGGCATTCAAGCAAATTTGTGTATTTGCCAGACCCAATAGCAATTCCTAATATGGGTAATAATTATCAAAAGCCAGATCAATTACCAGAAAAAGGACAAAAAACCATCTTCCTTCATGCGGGAGGGATGGATGATAGAAAGGGAACATTGGAAATATTCGAGATGATGTCCAATTTAACCGCTGAACAAAAAGAGAAAACGTGTTTCGTATTTGCTGGCTCCATTGCAGAGCATATACGTACAAAATTTTTTGAAGAATATGAAAGGTTAAAACAAGAGTGTAATATTGTATTATATTATGGCTTTTGTGATTATGATTTATTAATTTCTCTTTGTTGGTATAGTTCTTATTTGCTACTGCCTTACAAAAACACTTCCATGAGTAGCGGTATTATTGCGTATGGCGCAAATTGTGGGACACCTGTCATAGTACCAAATCGTGGCCTCTTAGGTAAATTAGTCAAACGATTTAAACTTGGAATATGCTTAAATGGGGAATTTAACGATACTTTTCTTTGTCAGTTGGATAGCCTTTGTGCTAACAATTTAAAAACAGTATCAGGTTATATAAGAAAGCATACTATATCTGATTTTACTGATACTATTATTGATTCAATTTAATAATTTAAATTATAAGAGTATGAATACTAAAAAATTATATGTTTATTCATTGGTGTGCAAACTACTTCCCCCCAGCAAATTTCATAAATTAAAAGCGAGTTTGTTACGTTGGTGTGGAGCTCAAGTTGGAAACAACGTTGAAATTATGTCTAGCGCGAAAATAATTGGGAATATGGATTTGTTTATAGGAAATAATGTTTTCATCGGTCATGATGCTTTGATTTTTGGAGCGGCTGATTCTAAAATAGTAATTGGTGATTATGCTAAGGTCGCAAGTCGAGCCATATTGGTAACTGGATATCATAAATTTGCTCCAGATGGCAATTGTATATCTGGTGAAGGTCAACATGCTGATATTATTATAGGCCGAGGTAGTGTTATAAGTACTAGTAGTATTGTGTATCCAGGAAAAACAATAGGTGAAATGTCTTATGTAACTGCTGGTAGTGTTGTTACTCATGACGTTCCAGACTATACTCGAGTCGCTGGTGTACCTGCTCGGGAAATTGGCAAATTTAAATGACGATAAAAATGTTCTTTGGAAAAATTTTTAAAGGTGTATTGTTATACAACAAGCCGACATTATTATATGCAATAGTTAAAGTGTGGGCTGTTGTTGGTTTTCTTCCGTTATTGCCTTCTGCTATAACCTATTCATTTACGATCGCCTTTGCATTTTATTTTGCAATACATGGAAGGGAATTTGATAAAATCACGTCAGCATTTCTATTGTATATTCCTATAAATTTGTTGATAGTCAATCCTGACGTGATTTTTCAGCCTTGGTTTCGTTATGGGCTGTTTGTATGCATATTATTTGTAGTGTCTCCTTTAGTCCAAAGTAAGTGGCTACGAGATAATAGACTATATATATTAAATATTACAATGTGGGCGTGTGTGATACTCGGCGTTGGTTCTTTTTTTGCTTTTTTCTTGGGCATTAACTTTATGATAATACCAAAAGAATATGAGGCTTTTGCGGATCTCAATGCTGTTGGATTGTTTGCGGGCCTAACTAATCACTCTATGATGTTAGGACCTATAGCTGGCATTGGAGCATGTTTTATGGCATCAAAAGCGGTTAATACGAAGAAAAAAATTTACTGGATTTTTGTGGCACTAGCATTAGGATCTGTTTTGTTTTCTGCCTCACGTTCTGCATTTGCAGCAGCTATAGCTGGAGTTACGATGACCCTTTATAAACAGTCTGGTTCTACAAGTCGTTTTGTAGGAATTGGTGTTACCGTCATCTTGTTGTTATCAATGACATTTACACTATGGAGTGGAGCATTAACGGGCGTTTTAGAAAAAAACAGAGGCACCTCACTTAATTTTGATTCTCGAAGCGGGCTATGGGATAAAAGTCTTGATGAATTTGAAAGCAACCCTATTTTTGGTGTTGGTTTCTGTTCTTCCTCTGATGTGTCTTCAGTTTCGAAGACAGGAACAATCGAATCTGGATCTTCATGGTTAAATGTTCTGTCAATGTTGGGACTTGTTGGCAGTGTTTTTGTTGCTATAATAATGTTGAAGGCATTGTATAGTGCATATAAGAGGAATGATGAGTACGGGGCTTTGCTTTTTGGCGTTCTGGTTTTGTTCTATATTCACATGATGGCTGAAGGTTATATCTTTGCAGGAGGTAGTTTCCTGGCTTTCATGCTGTGGCTTACTGTTGGAGTTTCTATAGACACAAACTACGTAAAAGACAAATGAAGTTGGTATTTTACTCAAACTACCTGAATATACACCAGGTGCCTGTGATGGATGAATTCTATCAGTTGCTGGGTGAAGATTTCCGCTTTGTGACTACACTGCCACGGAATGAGAAGGAATTGAAGGGTGGGGCTGACTACAGTACACGTCCTTACTGCATCCTCGCGGCGGAGAACGAGGTTGCAAATGAGGAGGCACTACGCTTGGCACGAGAGGCTGACACCTGCGTTTTTGGGGCATGTTCACAGGAGTACGCAGTGGAGCGGGCTGTGAAGAATCCTCTTGGACTGTCGTTCGAGATGGGGGAACGGTGGCTGAAACATGGGTGGCTCACGATAGGAAGCCAGGTGTTCTTTCAGTGGGCGATGAACTACATACGCTACTATCGAAAGGCTAACTTCTATAAGCTCTGCTGTAGCGCCTTTGCGTCAGGAGATGATGAGCGGATGCATGTGTATAGAGACCGTCATTACAAGTGGGGCTATTTTACCAAGGTTGATTGTGTAGAGAATAAAACTATAGATGCTCTTGCCGGTATGAAACAAATCTCTATCCTGTGGTGCGGGCGTTTTTTGAACTGGAAGCACCCGGAATTGGCTGTACTATTGGTTAAGATACTGAAAGATCATGATTATGTCGTGAAACTTGATATGTATGGTACGGGTGAAGAAGAGGCAAACATTTTATCATTGTGTGTGCAATTATGCGTAAGCGACCAAGTACAACTTCATGGGAACGTCCAGAATGAAGAAATAAGGATCGCCATGCGCAATCATGATATATTTGTCTTTACCTCCGATCGACAGGAAGGCTGGGGGGCTGTACTGAATGAGGCGATGGATAGTGGTTGCGCAGTAGTGGCTTCAGATGAAATAGGTTCTGCACCATTCTTGATTAAAGACGGACATAATGGCTTGATGTTTAAATCGATGGATTGTAGCTCTCTCTACCAAAAAGTTTCATTCCTTATAGATAATCCAAAGGAAAGGCAACAAATGGCAGCACAGGCGCGGTATGATATGGCAAACGTTTGGAGTCCAAGAGTTGCTGCCCAAAATCTGTTGACATTAATTAATGACATTGATAATAATAGAGAATCTACTATTCAAGTAGGGCCCTGTTCAAAAGCATAATGATGGAAATATCAAATTATAATAGCAAAAAGATAGCAATACTGAACGCTGTGGCTATACTGATGGTGTTGCTGCTCCATTCATACTACATAGAGGCTGCTGATTATCCTATTGCGCAATGTGTGCAAAAATTCACTGGGACTTTAGGCTTAAGTGGAGTGGCTGTGCCTTTGTTCTATTTCATGTCGGGACTTCTTTTTTTCAAGAGTGTTGCAAGCATGAAAGATTGTGTGAAGGGTATACATAAGCGAGTGCGCTCACTGTTGGTGCCATATATTTTATGGAACATCATCTTTGTGGGTTGGTATGTAGTGTTGCATTTTGTACCAGGAGTGTCGCAATTCGTGAATAGTGATATGCTGAGTCATTTCAGTATTGCTCATCCATTAGATAGTCTGGAATATCTTTTTGTTGAGCCCGCAGGGTTTCAACTATGGTTCCTGCGAGACTTAATAGTATATATTGCCTTCACTCCGTTGCTATGGATACTGTTGAAACGCTATCCGTGGTTAACTCTGGTAGGCTTATATCTGATCTTTGGTGGTATAGCGCGATGCGGTATAACCTACTTCGCTCTTGGCGGCATTATCTCCATGCATTATAGCTTGGAAGAGTTCAACCACAGGTTGAGTAAACCAGTGGTTTTAGTCTGTGTCCTGTTGTTTGTGGCCAATGCTGTTATGGCCACTATACCAGAGTGTAACCACCTGATAGGTAATCCATATTGGCAACAAGGAACCAACATAGTCGGCATACTGGCAGTGTGGGGTTTCTATGATGTGGTGAACACAAAAGAAAAGCAAGGTAAATTGTCAGATTTTTTTGTATTCGTCTCAAAGTACTGCTTCTTCATATATCTGTTTCATGAACCGGCATTCAATATCATCAAGAAACTGAGCTTGAAGATTGTCGGTGTGAACGACCTCTCACTTATAGTGCTTTATTTGGTGAACCCGATAGTGATGGCAGTTGTTGCATTTGCCGTAGGAATGTGTATTAAGAAACTTATGCCGAAGGTGTATGGGGTACTGGTTGGAGGAAGGTAACAGCACAGTAGGCATGAGGTATTAATACAGAAGAGAATAAGATATATGCAAGAAAAACCGATACTAATTGATGGCATCTTCCTTAATATGGGAGGAGCCGTAACGATTTTTAACCGACTGATTGACGGCTTAGTGGAGCATGGGGTGAACTTTGTTCTGCTGAAGGATGCCCGTTGCCCGAAATTGACTTCTGAGGATGGTGTTCCAAAGATGATTGTATTGGAGCCTTCATTCAAATCTCGTCACAAGTTTTACAAGGAGCATAGGGATGATTTCAGCAAGGTGGTGTGTATGGCTAATATGCCGCCATCGGTGAGATTAAAGGTGCCCGTGACAACCTACTTCCACAACCTTACTGTCCTGAGTATTCCTTCAAACTTTTCCATTAAACGCAAGTTGCGTTTTTGGATTCGTAGGGCAGCACTATTACTGCTATGTAGGAATACTGATTCGTGGGTGGTACAGACTCAGAACTCAGAAGATACACTTCGAAACGCCATACCACACAAAAAGCATATATATCAATATCCCATTTATCGCATCCCCGAGGAGTTTTCTGACGATGGAAGAAAAGATAGGGACGGATTTGTGTTCGTAGGAGAATATAGTTATGCTAAAGGCCATGATGAGTTGCTGGAGGCTTGGAAGATATTGAAAGCAAGAGGTTGCAATCCGTTGCTTAAACTGACGGTCTCGAAAAAATCAGATTTTTTGAATCAATTGTCAGCTGGAATTGCAACAGGGCTAAATATTAAGAATTATGGCTTTTTACCATATATGCAATTGCCAGAACTCTATAAGTCGAGCAAAGCTCTTATATATCCTTCTCGAAATGAAAGCCTTGGCCTTGGTTTGATTGAGGCTGCGGTGGCTGGATGTGATATTGTCTCATCCGATCATCCATTTACTTATAGTGTCTGTAATCCTTCTGTAGTATTTGATCCTACTGATCCAGCATCTATTGCCGATGCTGTATGCAGGTATTTGGAAGGGGAGGGAAAGAAGAGTGAGTTGACAATCAGTGACAAGTTAGAAGAATTCCTGGACTTTGTTGGAAAACTTTAATTTCCAGCACAACTAATAGAACTGCTAGTAATGCGAAACCATACTTTAGATATTATACGAGTATTGGCGATGGTCGGGGTGATTGTTGACCACTATTTACAACTGTCTAATCACAATGTGTTGATAAACACGGGCATATATATTGGTGGGGTAAGCGTTGCTGTCTTCCTTGCAATTTCAGCCTATCTGTATGGTGCAAAATGGCGAAAGATGGGATGTCAAGGCTTTGATGTGTTTGACTTCTTATATAAGCGTTTTATGCGGATATTCATTCCACTCTGGCTGACGCTTTTGGTTGCGATTCCATTGGAGATGTATGCTGGTCATGAGGTGAGCGGACGAGTGGTAGTTTTCAACATTCTTGGATTTGGTTGGGTCAGTCCATTGATGTGGCAGGGTCATCTGTGGTACATCACAATGACTTTGATTGTGTATGGATTGTTTCTTGTTATCTCACGATTCCGGCTTGATAAGATTCCAATTTGGCTATATACTATCGCTATTGTATTACTTTCAGGTTTGATTATCTGTTTTCCTCAAGTGTTTGACACATTTTCTCGCGTGATTATACCTTTAACTCTATTATACTCCACAATGATGTTCGCTAGTGGCGATAAGGTATTAGAAATATGCCAGAGATACAAGTGGTGGATTGTTATTGTTACAGTTATTGTAATATTAGCTGCGTTTTATTTCTATCTTTTAGGTTGGCGCAATTCACATAAGGGGATAGCATCGTTGATGAGTGCGATTGCAGGTGTGATGACGTTCCTGTGTTTGATGAGCGTTGTCTCAATTAAGAAGGAGAACAAGGTAATATCATGGTTCTCCAGCTGTAGTTACGAAATATACTTAATTCACCCAAGCATAATCTGTTTCGTGGCGATGTGTATGGGCAAAGGATGGATAGTTGTTCCTCTGGGATTGTTATTGATTGCAGTGGCAGGTTGGCGTATAAACTTGATTAGTGTGCAGTTATATCAGAAGTTTCGATAAATAATGTTTTATTCAATTATTTCAAAGACCGATTAGTCCTCTTTAACGGGACAGTAGTGAAATTTATTAATTAAATATAAAGTAATGGAAGAAAAAATAAAAAAAATAGTTTCTGGTGTATTAGAGATACCAGTTGAGAAATTGGATATAGATGTTGATATGGAAGAAGTTGAAACGTGGGATTCTCTCCATAATGTCATGCTATTCTCGACTTTAGAGGATGAATTTAATATTGATATTCCTGATGAGGATCGTTTCGATCTTGTAAATGTGCGTTCGATAATAGAAGAAATTATAAAATTGACAAACCAATGAATCATAGTTCATTATTATTAGCAATTGAGTCCAATGTAAAAAAATCCCCTCAGAAGATTGCGATTATATCTGATGGGGAAGAAATAAGTTATGCAAAGTTATGGGATAAATCTTTGAGGGCAGCTCACATTCTGGATGACTTAGGCATAAAAACGGGAGATAGCATTTTATTATCGGCAAAAAAAAATGTAGAGTATCTCTATCTTTATTTGGGCGCGCAAGTTATAGGTGTCATTAATGTTTTAGTTGATTCAGATCAAAATGAAAAACGCCTAGACTATATTGAGCAGGAAGTACATCCTAAGTTTTGTTTTGGCTATATTGCAAAAAATACACCTTCAAAATTGTTTTCTGATTTAGACTTCGAAAACGCACCCGCAGAGCCCATTGTTGCTAGTGGGTTAACGAGCAACAGTATTGCAGAAATCCTCTTTACAACGGGAACGACAGGCAATCCAAAGGGTGTCTGTTTAAGTTATGCTAACATATTTGGGTCGGCTTGTAATATAAACAGCTTTATACAGAATACATCTGAGGATATTGAGATTCTATGTTTACCAGTATGTCACTCTTTCGGGATGGGACGTATTAGATGTAATCTTATTATAGGTGCAACTATAATTCTGGTCGGTAATTTTGCAAATGTAAGGTTATTTGTAAATACTATTGAGAAATATAAGGTGACAGGCTTTGGTGTTGTGCCAGCAGCATGGGCATATGTGCGCAAAATTAGTGGTAAGAGGTTAGAGAAATATGCCAATCAATTACACTATATTGAGATAGGTTCTGCAGCGATGTCAATTGAAAATAAGAGGGAGCTGTTGGAAATGTTTCCCAATACCCGTATTTGTATGCATTATGGACTAACAGAAGCCAGTCGTAGTTCTTTTATTGAATTTCATGACGCAGAACATCTGAAATCCATCGGGAAACCAGTTTCTGATTATGTGAATATTAAGATATTTGGCCACGATGGTGAAGAGATGCCCATTGGCGAGATTGGAGAAATTTGTATTAGTGGTAATATGGTGATGAAGTGTTATCTTAGGGAGGAGGATTCACAGAGTGCATATTGGGGCGAATACTTTCGGACTGGTGATAATGGATATATAGATGCAGATGGATACATATACCTTCTTGGGAGAGAAAAAGAACTTATCAATGTGGGTGGAAAAAAAGTGAGCCCTATAGAGATTGAGGATACCATTATTTCTATAGGCGTTGGAGATTGTGTATGTGTTCCTACAAAAGATCCAAAAGGGATTCTGGGAGAGGTGGTCAAATGTTATGTAGTTAAGGGGTCAACGACTCTTTCCTTTCAGGAGATTTCAGAATTATTAGTTAATAAGTTGGAGGCATATAAACGTCCTGTAGAATATGAATGGATTGACATGATTCCGATGACTGCCAGTGGGAAGAAACAAAGATTGTTGTTAAAAGAGTCTGGCCCCATAAAAATACGTACCCAGAATGGACTTTATTATCGTACATTTCAGGAGTTAAGAGATAATGTGGATTTAGGATATAGTGATCCGTATGGTATCATGGCATCGTTGGATAATAATCAGAGGGAAGCCATCCTGAATAATCCGGTTTGTTATAATGATGAAGATTGTTGTCAGATTCTTTATATTGACCACAACACAGTCGTTGGTACTCAAATGTGTTTCCCCGCACAAGCGATTATTGATGGTGAGGTAATTAGATGTAACCACGCCAGTACAGTATATTCCCATCCGGATTATCGTTCGAAGGGTATTGGCGGTGATTTATTGATGGCACTTACAAAACTCCCCCCTCTCCGTAATACAATCACTGGAGGGAATAGTCAAATGTCTATAAGCTTATTTAAAGCACTAAGGTATAATACATTTGAATTCCCGCGCTTTATATTTTTGGAAGACAGTAGGTGTGCCATCGAATATGTTTTGCACACGAAAGGCAGATTGACAAGAATGTTGGCATCCATTGTGAATTGTTTTCTGAAATTACACAAGTTTGTCGTACAGGGTCAGATAAGCCGCTATGCTAAAGGGCTGACGATTGAATTCTGTCAAGAATGTCCTCAAGAAGTAGAGAATATTGTTGCAGAAGACTCTCGCCGCTTTCGTGAAAATCATGATAAATCATGGTTTGATTGGAATTTAAAATATAGTTTTAACAATGATAATCGTAACTCAAAAGGATTGTATGTAGTCAAAGATAGAGACGAGATCGTTGCCTTTTTTGTTAATAAAATTCAATATTTTGAGACGGCCAGCGCTCGCGGATTTAAAAATGTACTATTAGGTAGCGTTATGGAATGGGGAATAAAGAGCACAGCTAAGATTACAGAAAGGGATATACAGCTTTTAGCTATTAAGACAATGCCTATCGGTCTTGATGGTGTGCAGGTTGCATCCGATAATAAGAAAGTCATAAAATCGTTCAAAAGATTGGGATTCTTTCCAATGGGAAAGGCCAACTTTTGCTCGCGATTAAGATCTATTCAAGATAAGGAGGTTCAGATGTCCATGGGTAATGCAAAGAATTGGAGATTACGTTTAGCCTGTAATGACACATTAATTAACTAGTATAAATGGGTAAAGAAAGAATCACGTATATAGACTACACAAAAGCGTTAGGCATGATGCTAATAATATTAGCTCATACCACATATCTTTTTCCTGGGGTTTCATCATATGGGATTCCCGAATCGTGCCATGTGCCTATTTTTTTTATCGCTGTAGGCTTAGTTCATGCCTATATTCCGTCGAATGACACCTTGGCGGTTTTTTTGAGAAAGCGCTTTTATGGAATCATTATTCCTTACATCGTTTTCTCTGTTATTAACTCAATATTAAAATTAGGTACATTTTTTTTCTTGCATCGATTGAATGTTTTCGTATTCAAAGATGAGATGTTCGATTTATTAGTAAATGGAAATGGCCCGGTTTGGTTCCTTGGTGTCCTTTTTGTTGCAGATGTCTTTTATATGCTTAGTATAAAATATTGTAATCATTGGAGATTTGTTCTTGCTATTGGAGGCGCGTTTTTATTATATTCAGTTGGAGATTGTAATAATAAGTGGATATATCCTATAATTAGAATTTTGGGCGCATATAGTCTGATTGTGCTCGGCTCTTATTCCAAAAGAGTCTTTGAGATGAATAAAGTACGAAGATCCATCTTTTTTTTCGTCAGTATCGGATTGTGGGCATATTTGCTATATCTGGGCGAAGGAAATAACGGTTACAGTTTTAGACCAGGTTATTTCTATAATGCCGGTTATTCTATCCCTTTAATGCTATCGGGTTCTTTGGGGATAATAATGCTAACTACTTTTCTTCCAAGACATATAAAATGGCTTGAATATATCGGAAACAATTCCTTATGTTTTCTCGTGATTCATCCAATTTTGCAGATGACCTACAGTTTTTCTATTGGCGTGAAGATAAATGAATTCGGACAAACGGGCCAATTTGTGGTTTTTATTATCATGTACTCACTATTTATCGCTGCGTGCGTACCTATTAATGAATTCTTACAAAAATCATATCCCTGGACATTAGGGAAGGTAAAGGCTAAAATATGATTATATGTCGTCCCCTCCACACACCCAAATTAAATGATGCAAAAAAGAAGTGGAGTTGTTAGGATAACTTTAATAGAATTTAAGATATGAAAGTAATACTACATGCCGATGACTTCGGCTATGACAAAGACACGACTCAAGCAACGATAGAATTGCTGGAATCTGGCGCTTTAACGAGTGCAACGATCATGCCTACAATGCCTGCTGCTGGAGAGGCTATTGCATATGCCGCTACACATAAACAATTTAGCTTTGGAGTCCATCTTACTTATGTAGATGGGCTAAAACCTGCATTGCAGAAAGAAGACTCTACGCTTTTGGATGCAAATGGTTTGTTTTTTCCTTCAAACGATGTTCGGAAGAAAGCGATAAAACTTGCTCTGAAAAAAGAGGATGTCGTTGAAGAGAGTTTGGCACAGATAGAAACAGTAAGACAAGGAGGAGTCCAGTTGAGCCATTTGGATTCTCACGGGCATTTGCATAAATTCCCCTCTTTCTTGGCAGCACTGCCAGCAATCAAAAGGAGAAGTGGGATAGAAAGAGTGCGTAGAGTTCAGAATGTATTTATTCAGAAACCGGGACTCTCGCCAACTACAATCTTGAACCGCTGTTTTGATTGGCGTATCGCGCATACTTGTCGCACAACCGATTATTTCTATATGAGTGCAAATAATATGGAAACGGATTGGGCTGATGCCCTTTTAGAACAGATGGAGCGCTTGCCTCAAAACACTATCATAGAAGTTGGCGTTCACCCTGGTCTTGCTGATACGGAGGAAGAGCGTTGGCGTATTGCGGAGTATCGTGATATGATAGATTTTGCGGAGAAGATACACAGGCAAGGAAAGCATCAGATTATATCATGGAAAGACATCTAATATAACCCAAAATACGTAATTATAATGTTAGATATATCAGCAATAGTCCTCACATACAATGAGGAAATACATATTCGTCGCTGCTTGGAGAATGCTTTCCGAGTGGCCAAGGATGTGTTTGTAATTGACTCCTTTTCTACGGATAAGACCGTTGAAATTGCCAAGGAGATGGGTGCTGTAGTCCTCCAGAATAAGTGGACGAACTACGCCACTCAGTTTAACTGGGGATTGGACAATGCACTTATTAAGACAAAGTGGGTGCTCCGTTTTGATGCGGACGAGTATTTGGAGGATGATCTCATAGAGGAGATTCAAAAGAAACTCCCCAACGAGCCGGAAGAGGTGACGGGTATAGAATTTCACTTGAAAGTGAAGTTCCTGGACAAATACATGCGCCATGCTTCTCCTTCGGTAGTGCTCATGCGTTTATTCCGCTATGGCATTGGGCGCAGTGAGGTGCGACTGATGGATGAGCATATCGTGCTCTCCAAGGGTGTGAGCAAGACATACGACGGTGCTTTTGTGGATCATAATTTGAATAACATCACCTGGTGGGCGCAGAAGCATATCGGGTATGCTAAGCGTGAAGCAGCAGATTTGTTGAACATTGAGTATGACTTCTCAGAAGAATCAGGTAAAGATCATGTGGAGGGACAAGCTGGTGGCAAACGAGCTTTGAAAAATAAATATGCCCACAAAAAACTGTTTTGGCGTTCTTTTGCATATTTTCTGTATCGATACATCTATAAGAGAGGTTTCCTAGATGGCAAGGAAGGATTCTTGTGGTGCTTTATGCAAGGGTGGTGGTACAGAACACTTGTTGATATACAGGTGTATCAGATAAAGCAAGAATGTGGTGATGACAAAAACAAAATGCTTAGTTATTTGAAAGAAAAGTTTGGAATAAAGCTGTAAACGTTGTAGTGACAATCCATGAATTTTAGTTTTGACTTTGTCTTTAAACACTACTTCAAGCATTTATTTGATGGCTTCCACCAGACAGATGTCATAATAGGTGTAATCTACATTCTAATATCTGTTATGGTTGGGTTGTGGAAAGGATGGAAGCAGACTTTTCGGTTGTTGATCATTGGCTATTTTTTGTTTGTGTTGTATGCAACTGTCATTTCTCGTCCACAAAAAGAACGAATCCAATATTGCCTCATACCTTTTAATAGTTATTTTTTCATTGAAGATGGTGACAGATTTTTGCTGCCTCAGGTTCTGATGAATATTGTGATGTTTATTCCCATAGGGTTTTTGCTGAAAGTTGCTTATAGCAGTTGGGAATTGAAGAAGGTCTTGGCATACGGTTCATTGTTCTCGTTGCTGATAGAAATGTTGCAATTAGCTTTGATGAAGGGAGCTGCAGAGGTAGATGATGTGATTCATAATTCCTTGGGTTGTTTGATAGGGTATTGTATATCGTTCTTTATCTCTCACAAATATGTTGATAGTACAGACTGAGACGACCTAAAGAACTTAAAATATCAATGAATTACAATATGAATCAGACAAATTAAAATAATAAAAAATGAAGAGAGTTTTAATACATACGTTAATTTTTAGCCCAGATGGGGTGTCAACAGCATATCTGTACAACGATATTGCGTTGAGACTCCAGCAGAGAGGCTATGAAGTGGTGGTGCTTACAACGACACCGCACTTCAACATCGTACCTGAGCAGGTGGCTCAGCAGCCCATGCACTGGAAGGTGTGGGGCTTTTGCAAAGTGAGCAAGTTCAACGGTATGACAGTGCTGCATGTGCCCCAAAAGAAGTTTAAGAGCACATTGCTTCGTTTGATAGGTTTTGTGTATTGGCACATCATCTCTTTCATCATTGGTCTTACCATTAAGCATGTAGATATAATCCTGTCTCCATCTCCTCCACTTACTGTTGGTTGGATGAACCTTGGATTGGCTAAGTTGAAGGGATGTAAGGTTATATATAATGTTCAGGAGATTTACCCAGATATCCTTAAATTGAAGGGTGGTATTACCCTGAAGTTTCTGAGATGGATGGAGCATAAAGTGTATAACGGCTCGGATGCGGTGACAACCATTGATCAGGTGTTCCATGATACTATCGTAGATAGGTTTGAGGATAAAAGTAAGTTGCATATTATTCCGAACTTTGTGGATACTGATTTGTATAGACAAGTCAGTGTAAAGTTTAGTGTTGATAGTTTAGAGTCAGTTCAAGAAGTTCAAAGTAATAGAGTTCAAGGAGGGTCGCCTAAAGGCTCAAAATCTACAGAAAATCTTTCAAACTCTACACTTGCCACTGACCATAAACTATACACTTTAAACTCTGAACTATTCCCGAATACGGATAGTATTAAGCTATTGTATGCGGGGAATATTGGACATGCACAGTCTTGGGAACCGTTGGTTGAATTAGCAGATCGGACGAGAGATTTGAATGTGGAATATATAGTTATAGGTGAAGGGGCGAAACGCAGATACCTTGTAGAGGAAAAGGAACGACGGATTTTGATGAATTTACGGATACTTCCTTACCAACCACGTGAGTTGATGCCGGCTATCTTGTCTTACTCTGATGCTTCGTTCATCTTTATGGCTCCAGAAATGGATGGTGATGGGTTCCCGTCAAAGGTATATACCATTATGGCCTGCGAGCGGCCGATGCTGATATTATCAGGTGAGAATACACCTATCATTAACTTCCTTGATGGTAAGGGTTGTGCAAAGCTCATCACAGAGAAGGACTTTGACAAGAAGGTGAATATAATGGTGGAATGGTTGCGTTCTGTAACAAAAGAGGAACTGGCTCAAATGGGCAAAAAGGGATTGGCTGAAATTCAAGCTAAGTACACCAAGGAGAAAGTTACAGATATGTACTGTGATTTAGTTGATAGTTTATTGTTGAAAGTTTAAAGTCAGTTTAATAGTTTAAGAAGTTCAAGAGTTTAAAAATACAATGAAAATATTGATTACTGGTGTTCATGGGTTCGTGGGCTCCAATTTGGTGCAGGCTCTGTCTAAAGAGCATACATTATATGGTTTGGATATTATTGCCCCAGAAAAGGAGGGCGTACAGAAAACGTTTTCTTGGGATGACTTGGATGCAGGAAGAGTGACGGAGGTAGATGCGATTGTGCATTTGGCTGGTAAAGCGCACGACGTGAAGTCTGATGGAAGAGGTCAGAAGGAAGAGTATATGAAGATAAACTGTGGACTAACACAGAAGATATTCGATTACTTCATGGCACAGCCGAAGTGCACGAAGTTTATTTTCTTCAGTACAGCTAAGGCTGCGGCTGATAAGGTAGATGGTATTCTCACTGAGGATGTAGTGCCTTCACCTGTAGGGCCTTACGGGGAGAGCAAGATTGCAGCGGAGCGCTACATCTTTGATAAGTTTAAGGAGTTCAATGGTTTAAAAGTTCAAGAAGTTATCAACTCTGAACTACAGACGAAGTCTGTTTATATCTTTAGGCCGTGCATGATACATGGGCCGGGAAATAAGGGAAATTTGAACTTGCTTTACAATGTAGTTCGTAAGGGTATTCCTTGGCCACTTGGGGCATTTGAGAACCGTAGGACATTTACATCTATTGAGAATATATGTTTTGCAGTCAATGGAGTATTGACAAAGGACGTTCCCTCTGGAATCTATAATATGGGAGATGATGAGGCTCTTTCGACCAACGAACTGATAGAAGAGATTTGTAAATCACTCGGTAAAAGGGCGTATATTTGGAGATTGCCAAAGGGATTGATGAATGGGGTTGCTAAGGTGGGCGGATGGTTGCATCTTCCTCTAAACCCAGAAAGACTTCGTAAGTTGACAGAGGATTATGTGTCTTCAAACGCGAAAATAAAAGCGGCTCTGGGCGTAGAAAGGATGCCAGTTGGTGCGAGAGAAGGCCTCAAAAAGACATTGGAGTCTTTTAGGGAAGTTTAAAGTTTAAGGTCTATAGTTTATAGTCAGTTGAAAAGTTTAGAGTTATATAGTTCTTTTCTACAACTGGTACGACTCGGGATTGGAACATCGAAAGATGTGAAAATTCCGAATGATGTTGACTGGAAGGAGATTAAAGCTCTTGCTGAGAGGCAAGGGCTTTCTGCCATTGTATTGGATGGAATAGAAGAAGTCAGAAGTCAGAAGTCAGATGTCAGATGTAATCTGCCGGATAAGTTTTTCTTGACGCAGTGGATTGGGGAGGTGTTGCAAGGATACGAATATAGATACAAATTATATTGTCGTGCTATAGCAGAACTTGCTGGATTTTATAATAGTCATGGCTATAAGATGATGGTATTGAAGGGATATGCATGCGCTATCAATTGGTCTAAGCCAGAACACCGACCGTGTGGAGATATTGATATTTGGCTGTTTGGTAGGCAGAAAGAAGCGGACAAATTTCTAGAAAGTTTAGAGTTTAGAGATGAGAGTTTAGAGACAGTTGAGAAAGTTAAGAGTGTTAAGAAGATAAAAGTTGATAGGAGCCACCACCATCATACTGTTTTCTATTGGAGAGATTTCATGGTGGAGAACCACTATGATTTTGTGAATGTTCATGCCCGTCGCTCCAGCGCTGAGATGGAAAAGGTGTTCAAAGAGCTGGGCTCTTTTAAAGTTGAGAGTGGAGAGTTTAGTGTTGAAGGTCAGTTGAACGGGTGTAGTGTTGAAGGTTGTAAGATACCATGTGTTGAGATATTGGGTGAGAAGGTGTATTTGCCGTCAGCTAATCTTCATGCGTTGTTCTTGATAAAGCACATGGTTAGCCATTTCGCTGCATCAGAGATTTCATTGCGGCAGGTACTGGACTGGGCTTTCTTCGTGGAGAAACATACCAATGAGATAGACTGGGATTGGTTGAATGACAAGCTTAATGAGTATGGGATGAGTGAATTCTATAACATCATTAATGCTATCTGTATTGAAGATTTAGGTTTCGATGCAGATTTGTTCCATGATGCTCAGTATAACTTACAATTGAAAGATAGGGTGCTTGCTGACATCGTTAACCCAGCATTTGAGACTATAGAACCAAACGAATTCATTGCAAAATGGACCTACAAAATCCGTCGCTGGAAGGGAAACGCATGGAAGCATAACATGTGTTACAAGGAGAGCCGTTGGAGCGCGTTTTGGTCAGGAGTATGGAATCATTTGCTAAAACCTTCGTCAGTTTGATTTTTGTAAAGTGTAGAGTTTAGTGTTTAGAGTGTAGAGACAGTTTGATAGTGTAGAGTTTAATAGATATACTTCAGGGATTTTTTGAGTGTGAAGGAAAGCCATGCTCCTTCGATCCGGAATTGATAACTCCAGAGTATGTGTATAGGATGTGGGGAGGAAAATTCTCGATTGAGGAAATCGAGAATGGACTTGCGGAACTACGGATAAAAGGATATTCACTTTGAAGGGTTAGTATGGGGTTAGAGAGCAATAAAGTGAAGAAAGGGAGATATGGATTTCGATTATAAGAAAGAGGCAATGGCTAATGGCGTATTTGGTCCTAATAAGATAGGACATACCTATAGGCCGGCAGAATATCATGGTGTAAAAGCAAGAAAAAAGAAAGGCAAAACTCGTTGGGCACATCCAGCACCTGCAGAGTATCATGTGTTTAATCTCGCAGATGAACATAAAGATGAACCTCATGAAGACGGATCAATAGATAGGCGGTGGGTTAACGACGATGGAGATGGGTTATATTCATTAGTGGACGATTGTAGGGTGATACTTGGTAAAGACAATGAGGAACGTTTTGCATTTTTTCCAACTCCAATGAATGATAATGACTCATGGCATGGATACCCATTGGATGGCTCCTGCATTGGCGAAAAACTGATTGAATACTGGCATGATAGGAAGATTATATCAGATTCAACTTATCTAAGATTAAACAGACATCAAGGTGAATAATACTGTAGAATTCAAGATTAAGGCCAATCTTATTGATTGTTATCTGTATGCAGGATATCTTTTCCTTGTTATGGCAAACGGTAGGATTACTTACGTATCGTACCATAGAGTGCTCCATAGGTTAAAGGAAAGATACCCTCATTATGCCAGCCTGATAGATTTGATATTCTTGCACAACGAATACAGCAAATCGCTAGCAGGAAAAATATTGCTTGGAATACAGGAAATCAAGAATGAGACCAAACGACTTTGGTTACGGGCATCAAAGGAAATTGATTTTACCTTGGATTTTGCAGATATTGAAGAGTATTGTGAAGAAGTGGGAGAATGGACATCAATGCCCCTTGATATAAGGATGTATGCTATGCGACTTTTCTTTGGTACTAAAGAAGGATTGTTTGAGAGTTGCTTAAACATGGAGGAAAATAACTATAAGTTGCATCCAAGTACTATTGATAAGGTCTTTGATTCAAAGGTTATTAACCTAAATGCAAAGAATGGTTCGCTGGTTATTTCTGCAGACAATGATGGGCTATTTGGCGCGCAAATATTTGAGGGAAATCTCAAAACGGAAGTTGATGAGGACGCGATTTCCCCGAAACGTTCTGTTAGAACAGCTTGGGCTTCTGTTTGTGATCTAATGAATTATGAATCTGCTTATTCTTTTGAATATATCAGAAACCAGTCTTCAATGATAGCCAAACAACCGGCCAAGAAATTTAGATATGGAGATAATATTGAAAAAAAGAAGATTGTTCGGTTCGGAGAGAGTGTTTATGATATGGACTCGCTACTAAGAGCGGTAGATTTTAAAAAAGAAGATATTGAATATTGTTTTAACAGTAGTTCAACAGGATTTTTTATATTGAAGGACGGAAGTTTTATTAATGTGAATTTTAGAAACGAATCTGGATTAGCTGAGGTCTATTTCTCTTCAACTTCGATATCTATTCAAGAAAAGTCATATAAAAAGAAACAATGCAAGAAAGTTTTATCTAGTTGCTTAGTTCCTAATGGCTGTGTTGTGGAATACTTTGACAGGGTTGTACTCTATCAAAAAGGTAAAGCCTATACGCTTGCGGAGAAGCAGGTAAATAACGTAAGGTCTTATATTGGTTCCAGGAATTATAGAGACTTAGTTTCTATAATATCAAGTGATGAGGTGGCTTTCCATTCAGTTGACAGTTTTGATTTGATAGAATCTGTACCAGCTTTTGGTAATGCAAACGTGCCATTGGCTGATGTGTTTGATGACTTTTAAGTGTAAACGTTAGTCTATACGCAATAATGATGGGTTTCCACAAAAACGGCAAAATAATATGGGTTGTATGCTCATTATTTGTGCTCATAATGACAGCTTGTGTAATATGGGCTAGCAATAGATGGGGAATAGTAGGAATAACAGCCTCTTTCCTGCTTTCTATATGTATTTTTCAGGTTTACAAGATAATTTATGAATGGTACGCTATTCACGGAGAGCATAATTTCAGAAAGGTAAAGACATGCACAAATTGTTGGATTATCTACCTAATCATTGATATAGCATTAGTGGTAGGTTGGCTATTTTCGACATTAATCCTAATGGCTGTTGATGGAACTTGGGGCATCTCAAGGTTTGCTTATTGTGCAATTATAATAGTATTGGCTATATTGTTAACTCTAAAACCAATTTTGCCTTTTGTTAAGAAGGAGAAGTATCCGTGGAACAAACGATATCCAACTAGTCTTATTAATGCTTTTGTCCCTAGATTTGTAATCTTATATACTTTTGTTGTTTTCTATTTCCTTTCATTTGCAAATTTTACTTCATCAAAGGATATCATTCCTTCCTTGTGTGTAGTATATATAGGAATAGAAAGACTTATATCGATGTTTGATGCAATTAAGGAGTATTCGGAATTGGAGTATAAAAGCCTTTTTAGAGATACTGCCCGCTGGATTTATAAACAAAGAAAACAATAATGGCAGAATGTGCTCATGTGATTGTGGGCTGGAAAAAGAGCCGGGCGACCGAATGGGAGCCGGTCTCTGTGCGGAGCGGAAGGCTCTTTTGCGGGCTTGACCGCAAATGTGCCGGACGCGGAGGTGAAAGATAATAATTCAATAAGAAAACAAATATATTATGTGGTTAACGTATTCAGTAATAGCGGTTATATTGCTTATTGCGGAATTGGTGTATTTTAAGATTGCGGATAAGTGCAATATTATTGATAAACCGAATGAGAGGAGTTCTCACTCGACGATTGTATTGCGAGGAGGGGGGATAATATTTGCCATTTCTATACTGCTTTGGTGTATATGGCAAATATTAGTTGAGAGTTTAGGGTTTAGAGTTGAAAGTCAGTTTAAAGTTGTGGAGTATGTGCCGTTTATAGTGGGACTGGTGATGATATGTGGGGTGAGTTTCTGGGATGATGTGAAGTCGCTGCCGGATAGTGTGAGACTTGTGGCGCAGTTTATTGCAATGGGATTGATGTTTTGGTCCATGGGACTTTATTCAGTTGAGAGTTTAGGGTTGAGTGTTGAGAGTCAGTGGCTAAGTGTAGTGTTGATAGTGATGCTAGTAGTTGCGGCGTTGATAGTGTGCGTGGGGGCGACGAATATCATTAACTTCATGGATGGGATTAATGGGATAACGGCGGGGTACGCACTTGCGGTACTGGTACCATTGGTAATTGAAAATGGAAAATTGAAAATTGAAAATGGAGTGGGGGAGTTTATAGAGCAGTCGTACTTGATAGTGGCGATAATAGGGGTGCTGGTGTTCTGCATATTTAATTTCAGACCGAAAGGGAAGGCGAAGTGCTTTGCAGGTGATGTGGGCTCAATAGGTATAGCATTTATAATGTTGTTTGCAATAGGTCGGTTGATTGTGCAGACACATGATGTGACATATCTGATTTTCTTACTTGTATATGGAGTGGATGGGTGTCTGACAATCATCCATCGTATTATGCTTCATGAGAATCTCGGAGAGG
>Ga0247611_10001557_pt1 | contig 40409 bp, 50 predicted proteins | sample 177DNAGHGhighgp2_FD_192422 | JGI IMG/M metagenome (GOLD analysis project Ga0247611, IMG submission 192422) | Sheep rumen microbial communities from Palmerston North, Manawatu-Wanganui, New Zealand - 1770 DNA GHGhigh gp2 | ecosystem: Host-associated > Mammals > Digestive system > Stomach > Rumen... | reverse complement strand
GATGATGAAGCTGGGTGACACAAGAGCAATTCCCATCAAGACAGGAGAACAGATAATCAAGATAAAAGCAGCCTGAATTATATCAGGTAGAGGCATAAGGCTAGTGCCGTTAAAGAGCCGATATGATATATTCATTTCGGAGATTTATAAATATCAGTCACAAGCTGGTAAATAGCCATTGTCATTTTTACCCCACAACTCCCGATTTGCCATCATCTATAAAACCGATCATAACGTTTTCTATGGTATTTATGAACCCGATAAGGCTTTGAACAAATCCAAAACTGCCATTGCCATAATACAAAAAGATAATACTGTAGTTACATTCCAGATTGTCCTTCTGACACGCAAAGCTAATAAGCCTGACAGCATAAACGCAAAAGAACAAATAAACACATGCGCTGCTGCTCTTAAAGGTTCTGTTTGCGCTGATGTGAACAAGTATATTATATCCAGTTCTAGAATCAGTGTGCCGATTGTAACCAATCCTTCAAAATCAAATCCAAAAGTCTTCCGGGTCAGAGCATTCAACATGTGACGTGATTTTTCGTCTCTCATGTAGCCGCTTATTAATTCCATGATCAATTTTCCCGCAGGCTGTAGACTATTAATCAGTATGTCTTATTATTTCCGGTTTCTCGCCGTTGTTTTCCGCTTCCGCAGATATGCGGTGAACGGCACCAACCTGTTCCTTGGAAATATCATTTACTTCAAGCGATGAACCGCAGTGATTGCAGAAGCGCATATCCTTTTTTGCATCAGAACCGCAGTTCGGGCAGTTGTTGTAATACCACTTTTTGCTCAGCATCGAAGCAATGGATCCCTCTGTAAGCATCCTCTCAAATGCCGCATTGTTATCTTCAACTATTCTCAGTGCGCACTTGTGCAAAAGATTGTCTCTGACGAGCACAAGAACATAACATGAGATCGCGCAGAGCAATGTAACTCCCGCCGGTAAATAGAAGACAAGTTCATCAATAAACGCGAACGCTTCATCGGTCATTTCCATATGCTCAAAATAAGGAATGACAACCTCATAAAAGAACAGAGTCGAGATTCCGGAAATGATGCCAATGATAAGCCAGACTATAGATCTCATCCAAATGATCTTCGGAGTCCTCTTAATGAGTTCTTTTACTTTCCTGATGTTTTCTTCGCCGAAATCCCTGTCATAGAAAGCTATGCGGTATTTATTGCCGGATTTCGCAGCCCAGGATACCTTGTCACTTGCAGAGTCACCCGGAGCATAGTTTTTATAATCCGCCTTCCATACCTGAACCTTGGCAAATCCCATGGTTCGATAGTTAAGGTTATAAATACCGGTGATCCTGTCGTGCTCTTTCAAGGAAAGATAATAGAAAAAAGCACTCACAATAAATATGCCGAGATTAATAAGGTTCATCCCGGGCACATAGCCCATTGCAACCGAATAACCGAAGTAGCCGAGACCGACAAGTACCAGGACGGCTATACTGACAATCGTATCTTCAGAATCGCCGTCGAAACCTCCACCATAATAACCTCCGCCGTGGTAACCTCCGCTATGAAAGCTTCCGCCTCCAAAGCCACCGCCGTGAAAACTGCCGCCGCTGAAATGATGTCCGCCGCCGTGGAAACCGCCACCGTGATGTCCGCCTCTTGCCATTTTACTATCCCCTTTCTTAAGGATTAATTATAGAGAATCGGGAGATTTTGTAAATGACACTTGATTTGGAAAGCATGAGGCACGTTATATCAATCCGATTATACATGTTATAATTCCACTAATAGATGAAAGCCATTGTATTTTTTCTATGGTTCCCGGCAAATAAATATGAGGGTAATAACATGGACAATTCTACCGGAGACAAGATCAGTTTAAGAAAGGCAACAACAGAGGAAATTGAATATTTAAAAGCAAAAGCTTCAAAACGGGACAAAGAACAGCGCAAAAAACTCATACCGATCTTTGTGTTTGTGCTTTTGGTCTATCTGGGTTTGACTATATATAAACACACTATACTTAACATCTGCATATTCGCATTTGGAATTGTTGCTTTTTGCATATATCTTTTTGTTCTCAGTAATGCTTTTTCGAGACAGATCACAAAAGGAAAGTTCAGCGTACAACGCGGCACTATAGTTGACAAGAGAAAATCAGAGTATAGCGATAACGAAATATATCCGAAAGTCGTTTTTGAATCTGATGACGGTATAAGAAGTCTCATTGCCGTCGAAAAACTTGATTACCCTAATTTCTCTGAGGGGCCCTGTATCGTTATCAAATGGGATAATTATGAAGATACGGATGTTTATGAGATCGTTATGCTTGATAATGAAAAATAAGACACAAAACAAAGCCCGGAAATGCTCCAGGCTTTGCGATCTATTTGAATCAATTCGGTTTCCACTCGCTGCGACTTGAACAGTTGGTTTCGCTGACTACAGAGCTCGATCCGCGCCGCTTCTTTTGCTTCAGGACTTTCAGCGTCGTTTATACTTGCTGCATTTACTGCCTTTGCAGATCAACTCTTATCACTTATTTTCAGAATGCAAATACGAGCTAAACCATCCAACTATATTATTCCTCTATATCTCCAGGATACATGTTGACGGTCTGACCGCAGTACATGCATGTGCCTTCAAAGGCTCTCTCGGTATAGTCGAAAACTTTCTTGCCGCATTTCGGGCATAACCGGTAGTACGATGGCGGGTTAATGGTCCATCCCCGTTCTTCGATCTCCCTGATCTTGCTATTAAGCTCTTCCTGTGTGACACCCATCTCAGACAGGCACTCCCACAATACACAGACGACCATTTCTATCTTAATACTGTGGCTGTCGAGTTCCTTTTTCTTATCGGCCAGCAGACTGTTGTGCCGACGTTCAGTCTCACCATTTCTTATTTCTCTGTTGATCTCATTAACCCATTTTCTTGACATTGCCATGATAAGCTCTCCTTCCACTGATCAGAACTGATCCTGACAATCAGAAGTCGACGCATTGTTATCCGGCAAAGGTTCAGAGTCTTTTTTGAACATGATACTGTCTCCGGGATATATCGTAATTGTATGCCCGCAATAGAGACATTTTCCTTCAAACGGCTTTGACGTTATTTCATTGATCGTTTTTCCGCAAATCGGACATACAACCCTGTTATGCTGTGGATCGAGTGTCACTCCCTGTTCTTTGACCTTATCGAGCATGGCATTTAACTGTTCGCGGGTAAAGCCCTTTTCGAGCATGAGTTCCCACATAGCCGAGACCATAACGTCCATCCGGTTAACCATAGCATCGTTTCTTTCGATCTTTCCGCTGTCACGCATAAAATTGTCCATAACACAAATACCACCTTATTCCATTTTATTCACGATATTATCTTCCAAGATAACTCATCGTCAAGCATCAAAGCTTCTTGGTTCATTATAAATGATTTCATCAACCGATAAAATCTAATGCGTCAAGAAGATCTTTTATGTCCGTAACACCCTCGGGAACAGCCTTCCCGGATCTGTTCAGCCACAAAGTCCCGATTCCCAGAGCAGAAGCGCCTTTAACATCACTGCTTATTGAATCACCGATGTGAATAACTTCGTCAGGCATAAGCCCGGTATTGCTAAGTGCCAGTTCAAACAGTTCCCTTCGAGGTTTATATGATCTTGCATCCTCGGATGTAAAAACGCCGGCCGGATTAAGACCATGGTATTCGATTGCGCACATTATGTCGGATGTATCAATGTTGGAAACAATGTAGACCGGGATAGGACATTTGCTGAAAAACTCTTTGGATTCTTCAAATATCGGCGGCCTCATCCAATGTTCAAACATCATGTCACTTAACTTTGAAGCATCCGCCGAAGAATGGAATTTTTCGATTGTATGTTCCAATGATTCTCTCTCGAGATCCCTTTGAGTCTCAAAAGCAATGCCAAATGAATTAAGGAACATCGTCTGGAAATCAGTCCACCAGAATGAACCGATATCAGATGTGTCAGATCCGTCACCGGTATCTTTGATCATCTGAGTAATAACCTTAATGACTGCTCCATCTTCATGAACAACAGTACCATAAAAATCTACAAACAAAGCCTTGATCATTGTTTCTCTCCAAACGGGTTACTGATCATATTCTATACCAATTCATCCGGCAGTTTCCTTCGTGAGATTCTTAAGCCAGATGTATTTATTGTATCTCCACTTGATGAAAGGCACCTTTACGATCTCATCCAGACACATGACTACATAGATAACCATTACCGGAAGATGCAATACAAAACAGGCTATAAGCGCCAGCGGGATCGCAAAGCACCAGGTCGCGATCAATACGCTTATCCCGTCATAAATCGAATCTCCGCCTGCCGGAAAGACTCCGCAGGTAAAAATGGTATTGTATGCGAAAGCAAACATATAAAACGCAAGAAAAATAAGCATCTGTACCAGATATTGCTTTGCCTGGGGTTCCAGCACATAGAATATGTATACAAGCGGACCGACTATGCATACCAGCCCTACATTTATGATCCCCAAAAGCAACGTCACTTTCCAGCTGCGAGCACCGTATCTTTTTGCCTTATCGAGTTCATTCCGTCCAAGGAGCTGTCCTATCATGATTCCTATACCGGTTGCGAAGCCGTGTGTAAGTCCCTGTATCAGCTGCTGGGCAACCGTGGTTACAGATGCCGCAGCTGTGGCATCCGTTCCGAGATGTCCCAGAATGAATGAGTGCATTGTTATACTGAGTCCCCACGACAATGATGATGCCAGCATTCCCGGGATGATCTTCCATATATCCCGCTCATATTCCTTCGAGAAATAGAACAGTGTGTCTTTCTCGATCCTGATCTTCTCATTTCGCTGAGCCCATATAACACACCAGGTCAGGGCAATGATCTCCACAACGATCGTCGAATAAGCAGAACCGTTTGCGCCTAAGGCGGGGATCTTTCCAAAACCATATATCAGAAAGAAGTCGGCTGCCATGTCCACCGTTACGGTAACGACGGAGATCCATACGCTCAGCTTGGCATGTCCCGAGGCCTTCATTATCATCAGGAAGCTGCTCAATACAGCTGTTAAAACAAACGAGAAGCATACTATCCTCAGGTATTCCGAACCGATCCGGATCAGCTCCTGTTCAGGTGATAATATTCCAATGATCTGCTCTGAGAAAAAGAAAGCACCTAATGTGAAGACCACACCGATGCCTACGGCATATCGGATCGACATTGCCAGAAATCTTCTCACGTTAAGATAATCGCCTTTGCCCCAGTATTGTGAGACCAAAACACTGGCCGCTACAACAGTAGCGCCATAAAACAGGGACATTACAAAAGAAACCTGATTTGCAAGTGATACCGCAGCGATAGCATCCTGCGTCAACCGCCCGAGCATAAGAGCATCCGATGCCCCGACAAGAGACGTAAGAAGATTCTGTACCGCCAAAGGCACCGCAAGACTCATAAGCTGCTTATTGAAGTCTTTCTTTTCATCCAAATCCATCAACGCAACTACCTCATTAGTCGATTACGATGCCCGTCTCCTGGCCCATTATATAACAGAGCCGGAAGAGATATCTCATCCGGCTCATATCTTTCCTGATAAAATGGTCTGCCAGACTTATTAAATTCAATTAGAAAACAGAGATCTTCCCGTGTCTGTTTTGATCGGTATAGCTTATATGTACCGCATGTTTAAAATTGTATCTGGCAAAAACGTCGCTTTCGTCATCCGGGACGTTTGAAAGACTGGGCTTCTCATCGGAAATCTTGGGATCAGACCAACCGATCCGTTTATGATGTTCTTTAAAATCGTCCAGATTGGTTATGTTATCCGAACTGTAAATAGAGACTGTAAAGCCAAAAACTTCATTTTCATTGCATACAGGTTTAAAGTCTTCAAAACTCTTATCACTCAGGTCCTCTTCGGTAACAATATCCATATACCATATGAAACCGCTGAACTTTTCAAAGAATACTTCTGCTGTACGGATATTTGAATCAATAATAAAATACCCGGATTCGGAATCATAAAGTTCACTATATACGATCTTGTCTTTGTCCAGACCGATATCAGTTGCATAATCTTTTGCAATTTCCGGATAAAAAGCATTTGTGCTCATTTTGCCGGTAACCCAATAGTATTCGATGTCATACACTTCGCCGTTATGCTCGAGCTTTCCTTCCAACGCATAATCAACAATATATCTCGGTTTGAATGAAAGACCTCTGTAACCCATATCGATTATTTTGCCTTCGACATCACAGAGAGTGTAATCCGGTCCGATCTCTTCTTCCACTTTTTTCCTAAAGGCATCTTCATATTGGATCCTATTCTCTTCAGCTTCCTTTTTCAGGCGGTTTGGAACACCACAGCCACTACAAAAAGAAACCGCAATAAGAGCAGATGCCATCACTATAAAATAAGTCATTTTTTTCATCCTGTTCATTCTCCTTTGCAATCAAAAGTTAAGTTAAACTGGATAAAATATCTTACTGTACATCGATAAACCACACTCTATCTTTCTTCGACAATGTCATAAACAAACACTTCATGTATTTCTTCGCTATAGCCTTCATAAAACCCTTTAGGCATTCCCGCAACGATCTTTGCTCCCCTGTTATATAAGAGCAGAAGCTGTCTATGGTCCTCATCAAATGTCAGGCCTTCAATCTCCCCCTGTTTTATCACATCATCAAATGCTTTTTCAGGAATGACTTTCCCGATGTCTTTGTCACCCGAAATATCTATCCTGTACATATGGTCCGGTTCATCATTATCCGCATTTCCGTCATCACACGTCACATACAGGCTTCCGTTAAAACAGGCTATGCCCTGCAGCCATTGCGGGACGGGATCCATTTTCAGTTTGCCCTTGTAATCTCCCGTATCAAGGTCGTACATATAGAGATAGTTGCTGGATTCGTCATCGATCCATGAGGTCATATACACGGTCCGTGAAACGGGGTCCACGGCAATTCCGCTGCACTCAAGCTGGCCTGTGTCGGAGCGGAACGGGAATACTCTCTTGAGTTCCAATGTGTCACCGTCATAGACTGCGACCTGTATGTTTTTCCCTTCACCATCCGAAAAGTACTCGACTCCCAGATACAGCTCATTGTTATACACATCGATATCACCGATATGGTTGACTTCCAGCGTGTAGCCCTCAAACGGCTCCGTATTTTCCGATATGAGATTCCAGCTGCTGTCGTATTTTGTCAGCGTAGTGGATCCGCTTACCCAATAGCAGCCTTTCTCAGAACAAACGCCCTGCCGGCCTGCAACAGGATGAACATCCGCGAGTTCGTATTTAAAACCGGCTTTTGTTTTGCCGCATCCGATAAGCATTATCGAGCTGACAAGGCTGAGTATCACTAACAGTTTTTTCTGCATTTTTCCTCCACAACAGGCGCCAAAGCGCGATTGTCTGATAAGCGTAGATTAGCAATTAACAGCAAATGAATCAAGGAATTCAGCGTACCGGCCTACCGTTCATATATCCAAAAACTACCGCTTGTGTCATTTCTGTTTATCCGCAGATCCCGGCACGGTAAGATCGGCTCAAATACAACAAAAGGAGTCTGGAATATGGGATATGCAATTAAGACAGAAGGACTGACGAAGACCTTCAAGGACAAGGTCGCGGTAGACGGACTCACGCTGAGCGTGAATGAGGGCGAGCTGATAGCGCTCCTCGGTGTTAACGGCGCGGGAAAGACGACGACGGTCAGGATGCTCACGTGTCTCACAAACCCCACCGGCGGCAAGGCCGAGATCCTGGGGCATGATGTGGTCAGCGAGAGAGACCTCGTAAAGAGTCTGGTAGGCGTGTCACCGCAGGAGACGGCAGTTGCAGAGAACCTTACGGTAAGAGAGAATCTGGAATTCATAGCTGCGCTCTATCTGCCCAAGGATAAGATCAGGGCGGCAGTCGACCGTACGATAAATGCTTTCGGGCTTAAGGAATTCGAGAACAAGAAGGCAAAGCTCCTCTCGGGCGGATATAAGCGCAAGATCTCCATAGCGATGGCAACCATCGGCGGGCCTAAGATACTGTTCCTGGATGAACCGACACTGGGTCTCGATGTGCTCGCCAGAAGGCAGCTGTGGCGTGAGATCGAGGTCTTGAAGAAAGACACGACGATCATACTTACGACCCACTACATGGAAGAGGCACAGGCGCTGGCTGACAGGATCGTCATAATGACCGAAGGCAAGGTAAGGGCGGTCGGAACACTTGATGAGCTTGAGGCCATGACAGGTAAAAAAGGACTTGAGGATGTTTTCGTAAGTGTTGCGGAAGCTGAGGTATAAGGAGATATTAAGATGAACAAGACATTAGCTTTTTCAAAGAGGAATCTGCTGGAAATGGCAAGGGATCCCTTAAGCTGGATCTTCTGTGTAGCGTTTCCGCTGGTAATGCTGATAATAATGACGGTAGTTAACACGGCGATCCCCAAGGAAGCCGGAATGACGATCTTCAGGATCGATAATCTTGCCGGCGGCATCGCCGTCTTCGGGCAGATGTTCGTTATGCTCTTCACGGCGATCGGTCTTGCAAAGGACCGCGAGAGCTCGTTCCTCGTAAGACTCTATTCTTCACCGATGAAAAGCAGGGATTTCCTCATGGGATATCTCCTGCCGATGATCGTAACCGCAGTCATTCAGGTAACGGCATCATTCATCGTTGCACTGGTGATTGCGCTTATCACAGGCTATGAGATCAGTGTTTTGGGACTTCTGCTCTGCATCGTAATGGTCATTCCTTCCGCACTGATGTTCTCATCGCTCGGACTGCTGTTCGGCACTCTCCTGAATGAGAAGGCAGCTCCCGGCATTTGCTCGATCCTTATCTCAGTCGGCTCGATGCTCGGCGGCATCTGGTTCGACGTGGAAGGTGTCGGCGGCATCATGCAGAAGGCAGCAAAGTGCATGCCGTTCTACTATGCAACCAGGATCGCACGCTCTGCCATCGATCTGGACTTCGGCATGGACACTTTCATCTTGCCGCTCATAGTTATGGTCTGCTGTGCCCTTGTCATAACGGTACTTGCAGGTGTGATTTTCGGTCACAGGATGAGGAGCGATCTGAAGTAATGGTAATGCCCGGATGAAACCGCGTTCGGGATCCGGATACATGTATTTTCAAGTGTGTAACATTGTTAAATAATGCTATACTCGGGTTATGAAGATCAGCACGGATATCGACAGCAAATATAAGGAGCTCGAGCTCAAAGTCTGCAGCGGAGATATGACCGGTGAAGTCAGGTCCGTTGTAAACGAGCTCCATGAGATATTCGACAGGAACCTGACCGGAACCGATGAGAAGGGCAACAAGAGGATACTCCGCAGGAGCGAGATCTTCTCCGCCTATTCGGAAGGTCAGCGTGTGATGATACTGACTATCGACGGCCGCTTTGTTGTGCCGCAGAAACTCTATGAACTCGAGAACGAACTGCAGGAGGCTGACTTTATCAGGATCTCCAAATCTGAGTTAGTAAATATAAGGAAGATCAGATCACTCGACATGAGCATCACGGGAACGATCAAACTCGTCATGAAGAACGGCTACGAGACATACGTCTCACGCCGCAACGTCGCAAAGATCAAAGAACGGTTAAAGAAGGTCAGGGAGGAAAACTCATGAAAAGCATGCTTAAAGAGTACCTGACCAGGATCGCCATAAGCTTCTCAATCTCGGCATTCATGGGTATACTGATCAACCTCATTATTGACGCTGTCGCGAATGCAACAGGTTCAGAAGGTTTTATCTCGATGTCGCCCCAGTACGTCGCGCTCTTCCCCACCCCGGTCATCGCCGCATACTGCAACGTGCTGATCTACGGACTCATCGGCGCCGTATTCTCAGGCGCGACAGCCATATATGAAGTTGAACGTATCGGATTTGTAATCCAGAGCCTCATTTACTTCCTGATCACCGTAGCTGCCAGTATGGGCATCACAGTCGTGCTGTGGCAGCTGCACCGCTATCCTGCGGCCTTCATCAGCACAATGGCCGGCTATCTCGCAACACACATCATCATGATCACCATCGAGTACAGGAAAGTCAAAGCCGACATCAAAGCGATAAATGAGCTGACGGAGTAATGAATATTAACAGATACCGGCACCCTTATTTTTCAGAGTAATACTGTTCTCGTTCCCTGGCTTCCTCTCTTCTCTGCTTACCGAACGCAACCATAAACATGATCACGAATATGGCGATTGCGGCGAATGGAAGCATAAAACCTATCTGGAAATACCAGAATCCCAAATTAAGGAAAGCGCCTATAAGGAAATATGCCAGGAACAATAGCGGGACGATTATGAATTTCGCTATGGATACGGGTCTGTTGCATTTGCCTCTGCCGTTCGTACCGCTTGCCACGACATTGTATATCTTGCCGCCGTATCTGCATCCGGCCAGATATACGGGAACAAGAACATATCTGAACTTGACGTTATAGTACTCGGTCGAACAGATAAGATTCGAATAGCAGTCCGCGTGTTCATGCTCACGCGTGGATTCCATGATCTCCTTTTTGAGTCCGGTTGTCTTGGCATAATTCCATGCCTCGTCGATGCCTATCGTATAGATCTCTGCTGCCATGCCGGATAATGTTTCTGGCGTGTACGGCAGGCACTCACGGCTCTTAAATGAAACCACGGAATTTAACATCCTGTCGTTAAAAAACTTCCTGCTTCCGCAGACATTAAATTCACTGATATGCTTTTCGGCTATGCCGGTCTTCTGATACATGGTTGTCGTCTGACTGTCGCCGCTTCCTACCGTAAATCCGAACCTGCCGGAGTATGTTGTTACCGCGTCTGCCTCAAAGGTCCAGTAAGGGATATAGAGCGGAACCAGATCCGATAAGAGTTTCCCTTTTCTGAATTTTTCCGGTGACCAGAATGCGAATTTGTTCCATCTGTAGAACTTCTCCGCAACCTGCTCCTTCGTAAGCGTGAAAGGAATTATCGCACTCGGAGCGACGCCGCAGTCGGCATCTTCTGCCGACAATACGACTGCCGAACCGCAGTAAGGGCACATGCCTGACATCTGGTCCGAATCATAGAGCATCTGCGCACCGCAGCTCTTACATGTTACAAGTCTTCTGGTTACGCCCCAATTGGTGCCTGAGCCTCTTAAAGCTGTCGCAAAGTCGAATTCTCCTATTACAACGCCTTCTTCGGGCCGGTGGAGACGCTTTACGGTTCCGCATAAATCACATACCAGACCATAGCTGGCAATATCATATCTCAGTGTTCCGCCACAGTTGCTGCATTTCATAGACAGTATCCTCCTTATCCCGCATCTATTAGATTATAGATTATTATTCTTTCTCAAATGCCTTCCCGCTTACGTAGTCAAGGCATTGCTTATTGATATCCACGGCATACACTTTGCATTTCTGACCGAAAGCATATTATGCCGCAAAAGAATAGTTGCCGGCACCGCATCCGTAATCAAGGATCACCGGATCGCTCACATCGAGGATCGCGGAAAAGATATCCGCTCCTTCCTCTTTCTCCCATTTGTTTACTTCATCGATAATACTCATATCTTTCACCTGCATACGATTATACGACACCGCTTTCCGTAATCCTGAATCTTAAAGAATCTATATCCAGTTCGGCTTCTGCGCCGTATGGCAGGATAAACATCGGCGAAGAATGCCCGAAGTTCAGTCCGCCCATTACCGGAAGATCTGCACAATGGTATTTATCAGTGACAACTTGTCTTATCCTTTCAGCATACGGCTCAAACCCGCTTTGCATCCTCATCTTTCCGATGATCACGCCTTTAAGTATCTGCAGGTAACCTTTCCCGCCAAGCCAATCGAAAAAATCCGCCATATAATCCACGGTACAGAATTCCGGTATATCCTCAAAGAACAGGATGCTGCCGTCCATATCTTCCCTGCGGACGATCTCTGATCCGTCGGAAGTTCTTACGGTTCTGAGATCTCCATGCCCTCCGAAAAGCCTGCCTCTTACTTTTCCCTTGCCTTGAACATAACAGTATCCGCTGTTATCCGTATATGTCTTTCTATAAGACTTATCCGTGAGATTGTCTTTGCTGAAAGACCAGTCCTTTGAAGCAGTTATCTCTCCTATGGGATCGCTGTCAAAGAAAACCTTCTCAAACCAATACCGGCTGTATGGATGCCACCCGCCCGTTTCCGCGACAGTCGGCAGAAGATTGTCACCGTAAAAGGTCATCAAGCCTGCTCTGAAGCAAAACAGATGCAGTGCCATAACATCAGAATAGCCGCAAAAGATCTTAGGATTACAGGTTATTGTTTCCGCCGATAAATACGGCAAAAGAGTTGCAGCATCGTTTCCGCCGATCGCCGCCATTACCGCCTTTATCTCCTTGTTCCCGAAGACCCACATGATATCGTCTGCTCTTGCCTGCGGATTATTCTTAAGATACTCCGTACCTCTGAGAGCATTGGGTGAAGGTACCACATTCAGGCCCAATTCTATGAGTCTTTGACAGCCCAGGTGATATTTCCATAAAACACGTGGAGATCCGGCACAGCCCCATGATGGACTGATTATCGCTATGGTATCGCCTTTATGAAGTCTTCCCGGTCTGATCATTTCCTATTACTTATCCTGATGGTAAACGGAACTTAAGTCATTCGTCGTTGCTCAGAAATTCGATCTTGCCGTCACGACCGACTTTAATGGCTGTACCACAGAACTTACAGATACCCACGGTTCCTTTGCGGATCTTGTTGCCGCTGCCGCCGCAGTTAGGACAGGGAATGGCCATGTACTGGGTTTCCAGTTCATCCTCATACTTTTTGCGGTCGAGATCCGCCTGTTTCTGTTCGGCGATGGCCTCTTCCTTGCGCGCTTCCTCTCTTGCCTTAAGAGTCTTGTGGTAAGCAACGTTTTCCTGGCCGCTCCTTCTGATGGAAGCGACGCAGATTACCGCGATGAAGACCAATGCTCCGACGACAATGATCGCATATGCATAACTCTGGAATGACTGGTCTATCATCATGGTGTCGGCAGCCTTAACAAATGCATCGCCAACAGTACGGCCGGGATGAGCACTGGCAGGTTCGTACATGTAGCTTAAACAATCTTTAAGAATCTGTTGTGCCTCTTCATCCATTACCTGCTGCTTTGCATTCTCGCCCGGAAGACACTGCCAATAATATATTCCGTTGGCTTTAGTACTCTTACTGATTGCAACTATAACATGGCCTCCGTCAGACCCGAAGAGTTCTTCATACTTATTAGTCATGAGCTGCATTGTCGGATTCTTTGTGGTTGATGCCTCCAGTGTGGCGGACATATAGGTGACAGGATAATATGTGACCCAAAGAAAAGGCTGAACGCCGGTCTTCTCATAGAAATATTCCATCCCGCTGATGATATATTCTTCCTCACCGTTTGGAAAACAATTACCTGCATCATTCAGGTACCAGTTATCGCTCCTCTGGCACTGATCGGCAGGCAGTGCTCTTCTCTGGATCGTCGATTTGGTCAGCCAGCTGTCTTTGCTGGTTACTATATGAAAGACAACCCCGACCGTGATCAATGCCAGGATCGCGGCTGCTATAATTACCTTTTTCTTGTTGAGTTTTGTTTTTACGGTATCTTTGTCCCGTCTTTCATTTCTACACAGCTCAATCTTCATACTAAACCGTCCCTTATCCCAACTCGAACGGACATTTCCGTATAAATGGATTATATCAAATATTATTGGAATGTGGCGGATAATCGGTTGCTGGTAACTGACCCTGATCCTTCCCCGCCAGATACTGACAAATCGTTTTTCTCTTGCAACTTTTTCTGAAACCGGACTGTATATATGGCAGAACCGTTCAAAAAGGAGAAATGAATATGAACAGATTGATCAGAAAGATAGCATGCGCCGTAATGGCATTCACACTTATTGCAGGTGTTTTTACAGGCTGCAAATCAAATGTTTCTTTTTCAGGTGCTTTAACAGCAGATCTGCCGGAGTACACTTCAGTAAAAGACCCGTCCGGCGGCCTTCCCGAAAAAGGAACTGTCGGAGACATGGAATACCGGATACTCGGGAAGGATCAGTTCGGCTGCTACAACAAGGACAGAGGTTATTATGTTGATATGCTCGATCAGCCAAACTCACCTTACTTCATAGTTATCAGTGCAGGAACAAAGACAGCCTCGGGTGCGGATATCAGGTTCAACGATTTCGGAATGCAGGATTCAACGCTCGTTATAGTGGTCGAAGAATATAAGGATTCCGGAGTCGAGTACACAGGGCTTGAGTGCCCCTGCGCCGTATTGGAATTGGACCATATGCCCGCGGATCTTCTTATCGTCAGCACAACAGGTGAACAGTTCAACGAGATCTCACTCTGATACAGGAATGTTCAACTTCGGTTTCATGCCTGTTCTTAATACAGCTGATATGAAAGCATTAATGCGTTCTCTTGTCCGAAGCTAACTCATAAGCCGTATTGGTATAAGAAGATGCTCCGGACACGAATTTGCCGTCCTTGAGGATCACCAGCCCGCGTCCCAGTTCCAGATACTTTTCTTTGCTCCCGAAAGCAGACACAAAATCAGCCGTTACCGGATCTTTCACACACAGATCGTAGATATCTGAATCTATCTTTTTGAGTTCATAACCTTCGGGTAACAGGGCAACAGTTTTTTCGAGCTTATCCCTGTCGAAAACTGTATCTTTCCTGATGGCATAACGTGTAATTTTTCGCGCGTCAGGGAAACATTCTTCGATAAGCTCAGACCACCTGTCATTCTGAGGAACCATGATCACAAAACCATCTGGCTTCCCGAGCAGCAGTTCCCTGTCCGGCTCACCTGCCGGAAAAGCAAAGCATCCTACGAATGCCATTGCAAGTAACCCCCTTAACAATAAGCCAACCCGCAAACAGCAATAATTACCGCAACCGACAAAATGATCCTTCTGATTATTACTATGCTTTTCTTCATTGTGTTTTTCATTTTTGTCCTTAGTTTTCCAAAGAGCTGTTCGGCATTACATAAAAAACGCCGTTATCGCAAAGCAGCAGGCTTCTATTGCCGCAAGCGGTGTCATCACGTATTTCTCTTTTTTACTTGGAGATATTATATTCATGACTGTGTTTACTGCGAAAAATCCCGCAAAAACAAAACAGATGATCTTTGTCACTTTGACGGCAAACCACATGTTCATCAGCACTCCGCCCTGAATGATCATTGCGGCTCCGAAGAGTTGGAGTATTACAGATGATGCGGCAAATATCCTGTACACCGGAGGCAGGACTTTATATCTTCCGCCCATGGTAAACTCTCCCAACGGAAGACCCGCTATCAGAAGGATTTCCATTACCGCAACTGCCAGAAGCAGTATTGCTCCGGCTACCGAACATACAGTTAAGATCATATCAGTTCCCCTTCTTTGCTATCTTCTCCGAATCGGCGCCTTCATTAAGAATGAAAGCATCGGCAGCATTGTTGATCATTTCCATCATCTCTTTTTCGGTTCCCTTTAGGACTCCTGTCGCAAGCATCGTCGCAATTCCGTGGGAATAGATGATCGTATTCCTCACAAAACGGATCACCTGATCTTCATTAAGTCCAGTCTGTTCTGCGATCCTGGCGATCATCTCTTTATTCTTTGCACCGCCGATGTCCTTAAGGTTATGGGGCTTGCCAACCGGATTCTCACCCAGATAAAGGAACTTGAACAGATTCGGTTCCTTTAATGCCATCTTCACATAGGCTCTTCCCGGGAACTCGAAGCTCTCCAGTTTATTCTCATAGCTTGAAGCAGCCTTTTTTTCCGCATAAACCATTGCATATTCTGAAAGAGCCTGCCTTAATCCGCCCATGTTCTCGAAATGCCAGACGATAGGCTGAGTCGAACATCCGATCTCCGATGCCAGAGTCTTGACATTAACCGATGCATATCCGTCCCTGATGAGCATCTTTAATGCTGCTTCAAGAATGACTTCCTTTGATATCGTGGTTTTTCGTGCCATAAGTTTTCCTTTGCATAAACAGGTTTATATAATTACGTTTATATTATACTCCAAGCAATGATTGTCAATATCACTTGCACAGAAGCAGATCAACGTTTCAAATGATTCGGCAACTATGCGGCAGTGCCGAATCATTTGCCGTATTTTTCTTCAATTAACCTGGAAAAATCTTGCAAAAATATGGCATAGCCGAATCTCTGCCGATTTTTAGTGACTGTATTGCTCTCAAAACCCAGGCTAAAAATACGGTATGCGCCGAGGTTCTGACCGAGGTTTGAAGTGTTTTTCTCAAAAAACCGGTTAAAACCTCGGTTACTGCCGGTTTTTTAGCCGGACTTTTTGATAATGTCTAAGCATTTCACGGATGATGTAATGCGGGTCAGCCTTTCAACCCTTCATCGATAAGTTCCTGGATATCGTACCTGCTGTATAGATCTATGCGGGCGTAGATGTGACCGTGCGCGCTGAGATCGTCAACAAACGTGTGGTAATTATCGCGGTCAGGAACATCCGGCAGCCGCAAAGGATACCAGACATCAGAACCGCCAAACAGCACGATCACGTATGACTCCGTCGTCTTAGACCAGGTGACAAGGTCGTCATGCAGCGAGCGGTCAAAAGACAGCGTCTCCAGGACTTCAGGATAGATGAACAACTTAAGGCTCAGCATGTCTTCCATATCTTCGGTAACGGCAAGTTTAGCTCCGCTGCCTTCGGCCTCAAGCGCATTTCGCAGGTATGAAAAGTCGACGCGGAAGTAACCGAGTTCCTTCATGCACTGAACATAATACGGATAGTAATCATAAGAAAGCGGCTCTGTTCCCTCGTTAACAACATAAGGATTGTCCCCTGCCGGCCTGTCTCCGGTCAGAAGATAGTAGATCTCATCAATGTAGCCTTCTTTCCCTTTCATATCGAGCGCAGCACGAATCGAATTAAAATCCTGGGCATACTGCCAGGTGCGGATCGCAAACCCGTGGACAAGGAAATCATATATGACCTCAGGAGCTGCAACGTCGGTGTAAGTCTCACCGTTCTTCACAAGGTATTCACAACATCTGTCCTGGAGTTCACCGCGGTTCTTTATGGCTTCAACCTGCAGTTCCAGGACCATCTGACGGTATTCCGCGGCCAGCTCGGCACCGTATCTGTCGTCACCGATCGTCTCGTATATGTTTTTCATAAAACAGTCTTCCTGCGGACTCGACATGACAGGCGCGATCTGAGGAACGAAAACGTTCGCATCTTCAAGGAAATACATTGACTGGACCATCGTGGCGATTCCGCCTTTGCTCGCGCCCGTCATCATCCATTTGGCGGGCATCACTTTTTTAAGTTCGGTTATGATGTGGTGGAAATCACATGCCGCATTATAACTCGTTAACGCCGGCTTTGGTGTAAGTAAGCGAGACTCTCTGCTCGAACGTTCCTTTGGACGGATCGTTCCAGTCGAGAGGCTGCTCGAAATATATAACTTAATTCTTCTGGTCACTAAAGGTAATGTTTTGAAAAACCCGTGTTAACATCAGGCGAGATGGAAATATCTTCGACGCTGGCAACCCCGTCAAGTGAATCAAGAGCTTCGATGGTCAGTTCCGGGATCTGCTCTGCCGTTTCGGCTGTTGTCTCAGTTACGGTCTCAGTTTCTGTTTCGGACGTTTCAGTTTCCTGCTCCGGCTGCGGCCGGGAAGTGCAGCCCGTCAGGTTGTTTACCGCAATAACAGCCACTGCGCCTTGCAAGTTCCTCCATTGTCTGACGGCGTATTCCCTCATTCTCCATAAAGAGCCTCAGTCTCCGTCGTGATTTCTCATACATCTTTTCTGCTTCAGCCCTGTTTTTATCGATCACTTCCTGAGAACGGTGATACTTTTCATCTTCAGCATCAAGTGCACCCTGAACAGCCTCCGGCGCGTAATCCGGATTGATCCACTTCTGATAATGAAAACCGGATTGGATCCGCGGATCGAATTCAATACCGGACGCATGCCATCTGGCATAAAAATCCATCGCACTCTTAAGCCATCCCTCGTTCTGTCTGTAAGAACGGTTCAGGCAAAGGTCCTCCCGGTATACAGTCGCAACTGAACCGAAAGCAAACAGATGTGTCTTCATATCCCTGATCCCGATAATGTGGATTATCTCATTGTTGACCAGACGGATATAATAAGGCTGTTTCAGTTTAGCTCTTACAAAACCCAGCGGCATTAAAGCCTGTCCGAAGATCTCATCAAAAGCCGATATAACTGCCGCGTCCGTTTCCATATTCCCACCGCTTGTTATCATTTATTCCACATACATGACAGTCTCTAATTCATCAAATCCGTAGTGCCTGAATGCTATTCTGTAATCAGGATGCATTTCGAGAACGAGGTCCGCCAATGTGACAAAGTCTTCGAACTTATGGTAGACGGATATAGCCATTCTCGGACGGTTTTCCATGATAAGTTTACGGGCGCCGAGAAGCGCTTCATACTCCGCGCCTTCGATATCCATCTTGATGAATGTGATCTTCTTGCCCTCAAGCACATCATCAAGGGCTACCGTCTCGATCTCCTCAACACCTTCGAAGTTTCTCTTTTCAGCCTCTTCCCTGCTGATGATGCATGAGGTCTCAAAAGCATCGGCAGCAAAATAAACCTTCTTATTTACATCAGAAGTACCATAAGGATAGAGTTCGCATTTTCCGAGCGGCTCAAGAGCTGCTTTGCTCTTCTCAAAATTCTTAGGATCAGCTTCGAAGGAATAAATATGTTCAAAACCCTTTGCGCCGCACCATCCCGCAAAGTTGTAACAGGTGGCGCCGTCATAGCAGCCGCAGTCAACAAAGACTTCATTTTCTTTTGCTTCGAAAAAATCGAAATACTGCCCCTGGTTATTGCGCCAGTCAAAGATTCCGCTGCGGATATTCTTTTCGTCTATTCCGACATCTTCGACAAGGCGCTTCTTTACCTCATCAGCGACAGCCTTTACGGAATAAGAAATGATGAATGTCTTATCGCCATAAAGAGTCTTGTTCTCATTAAGCTCCTTCTCGGTAATTACCTTGATCCCGGTCTTTTCATCAACAGGGGCTTTGCTTTCATCCCGGTCAATGAACGCATCGACCTTCACGCCGAAACGCTTAAATCTTCCTGCAAGATAATGTCCCGCAACGCCAGTGCCATAGATCAGGCAGTGCGAACCCATCTGGATCTTCTCAACATACACCTGCATGTCGCTGTTAAGATTTCTGTACTTTGGCTCAAGTCCCGTTATATAACCCACATCGCCCGTCGAAGCATATAACATCCTGGCTTCGAAGATCTTCTTTGATATCTCATCGTTAAGATGTGCATATACGTTTCTTGCCATCTCCAAAAAACGGGTATCTGCATTGCCGGATTCTCTGAGAGCCTTTTGCTTGTCAGCAGTCTCGTCAGAACCGTATCCGACGCGCTTTTCCTTATCAGATGTACTCATTCCTTTATCCTCTCTGTATACATTACGTTTGTATAATTCCATAAAATACTAACACTAACTTTACTGCTTTCACAAACAGAAAATCAGGTTTATGATAAAGTTCATTTGAAAGAAAACGCTCAGCATTGAAAACAGGCGGGAAATAAGCATGAACAAAGAATGGTCTGAACAGAATAAGAGAATGCAGTCACTGATCGGAAAGCCTGACACGTTTGAAGAAGGCAAGGCTGTTCTTTTCAGGCTTCGGAATGATCTTATGGATACACTTCTCTCGTTCAAGAAAGATCTTAACAGAGAAGAATTTGATGCCATGCCTTTTATGAATGCAGACGGATATCACAGCAAGAATATCGCTTATTCCTTATGGCATGTTTTCAGGATAGAAGATATCGTTGCGCACACTCTTGTTAACGGTGATGAAGAGGTATTGTTTTCCGGGAATTACCAAAGCCGCACTGGCTCACCGATAATCACGACAGGTAATGAACTCGTTAAAGAACAGATATCTGGTTTTACAAAACAGCTGGACATAGATGAACTGTATTCGTATGTTGCTGATGTAAAGAAGAGCACGGAAGAGATCATACGCAATCTGAAATACGGCGATCTTAAGGCAAAAATACCGGCTGAGCGGAAAGAAATTCTGCAATCATCAGGTGTCGTAAGCGATGACGAAAATGCCGTCTGGCTGATCGATTACTGGTGTAAAAAGGATGTGCGCGGACTCGTACAGATGCCGTTTTCGAGACATTGGATCATGCACATAGAAGCATGTCTCAGAATAAAGAACAAATTGAAATAAGGGCAAAACAAGAATGATGTTTAAGAAAAAAGCCGGACTCCGAACCATCACTGCCTTACTTATGGTTTCATGTATCGTCATGACAAGCGGCTGTTCGATTTATGACAAGATCACCAACAGGTGGAATTTTGACCGCAAAGAAGTGGCTGAGGCAATAGCGGATAAGAATGCAGGAGATCTTTATGAACTCATGTCTCCTTATATGCTGGATGAAAACGATCTGACCGAAGATAACCTTCAGGACTTTCTCGACAGATGTGGCATAGAGAATTCTTCGTCCAAAGACATGGAAAGATATGCTGCGTTTGAATTTCTGGGCGAACCTTTCGATCCTGAGGGAAACCATTACAGGCCGGACGGGAATAAATTTACTTACACGATTTACTACGTTAACGATGACGGTGCCCGTATCTTTGTCAGCGGCATTCTCGCCGATTCCAAAGATAAGGATAAAGTCGGGATCTATTACATAGAGTACCTGGAAAAAGATCCTGACACCGGCAAGTATAAAACCGTGGAAGAATTTGGAGAAAGAGAGAATTAGATATGGAATGCACGGGAAGTAAGAAAATAGCTGTTGTTTTTTGTGTGTTTGTTTTGACTATGCTTTGCAGTTGTTCAGGAACGCTCAAGGCTCAAAAAATGGACAATATAAAGGCAGAAATTACAAAAGTCGGTTATAGGCAGGATACCTATGCCGAGCGTCATGGAGATATTTCCACAATCGGATGCCTTCTGGATAACGGATGGACTTTTTTCTTTTATGATTACGGGAAAAACAAAGCCGGTCTCGATAATTACCTGGCACTGTTGGATCTTGGCGGCGATACCGCTGTTAAAGATAAAGGTTCCAATTATGTAATCTACGAAGGTTCAAACAATATCAATTATTGGATATATGCGAGGGTTGATAACACTTGGCTTGAGATCTTCGGACCCAAGGGGGATAAAGAAGATATTAAGAAATTAGTTACAGGATTAGGTTATTACAAGGAATAAAATGCAGACTTAGTACGCAATAAAATTGCGCCTTGCGAGTATTTCACAGGGCGTTTTTATTTGCCTTCTTTTTCTTCGCTTTATATCTGATGGAGAAGATCAAAAAGAATATCGAAAATCCAACTACAAGAGTTAATACCAGACTGAAGAGATCAAACTCTATCCGCGTACTCATGGTTCCACTACCGGACCAATCGGGAGTTGCCATCGGATAGTAGTGGTTGAGCATCATGCCGCAGCTTCTCGAGCTGATCCTGTTCTTCGAACTCCTCGTATGAAGTGCTGAATGACCATTCATCCAAATACCGGAAATGAACTGTATCTGACGAAACGTGTTCAACCTTAACAACCGTCCCCGCCGGCACCGTGACCGTCTCATCGCGGAACGTCTCGGTTATGTCTTTATTCAAGGTAAGCTTATCGGGTCTCTCGATAAATAACCCGTAATGATGCAGCTCATTTTCTATGCGGGTATATACAGACCCGCATAAAGCGAGAACATCAACTATCAGTAATAAGACAGCTATCACTGTTTTTATGTTGATCTGTTTAGTGCTCATACATCCCGTTTCGACTTGATAAGACATCACCGGTTCCTTATAGCATTTTCTATCATTTCCCCGGATCGTGCAAATCTTCTGCTTTCGGCATTACCGTCATAACCAGCGGCATATCCGCCCGAGACATGCAAGGAATCATCGGTTTATTAAGGATATACTGAACTAAGCTTCCATGATCACATCTATTACATAAGTTCTGATATCTTCTGAGTTTTCGAGAACGTAGTTCTTAAGGATCAGCGGGTGATAATCTTCAGAGCCGGTGCCCGTTTCCTTAACCTCAGCCCACTTGGAGGTCGAGCCGAGATGTGCGGAGATGATAACATTGCCTTCCCTGTAGTTTATCCAGACAATAGATGCATCCATTACACCGGGTTCTTCCGAGAGGAACCAGTCGGTTCCTTCTTCCCAAAACCTGCCTTTATCGAATTCTTTGGATTTGTCGTAATAACCCTCATATGCTTTTTTCGCATCTTCTTCGGAATCGTATACCCAGAAGAGAAGATATTCTATATCAGTCTCCCTCTCGTGGAATCCCGAGTTGGAGATCTGAAGAAAGATCATACCGTTTTCCTGTCTTTTCCAGATGCTCCAGTCATCGAAAAAGTCACTCTTCTGCTCCTTTACATCAATGGGATAATCCGTGGCATATCTTCTGCTGCCGTCGTCCGTGTTAACCGTTTCCCTGCCCGTTGTGTTTTCGGTTTCCGGATCGGAAACAACGGTCGTATCATCTGTTTCACTGCCTGTTGTGTCTACGGTTTCCGGATCGGAAACACCGGCCGTATCATCTGTGGTCTGCCTGGTGCTGTCAGTTTTACGAGTCCTGTTTCCGCCTGTATTTCCGGAGCATGCGGTGACTGATCCTGCAGCCAGTATCAGCGCCATGATTACCGCAGCTGCCTTTGCAGCACGTGATGAACGGTTCATCTTCATATGTATATTCCTCCGCATTATGCATCGTATTTCTTAGCCATATACCATTTATACAGTTGGTCTGCCATTATTGTTGCAAAGATGACGTTGCTTGTATAGATATATGGAAATGCATGCGGAGAAACCGCTTAATCAATGCCAACGGTAATTATCATCAGAACTGGTATCCTCATAGTAACGTCTGGCCGCATCGATGCTCGGAGCACGCTTATGCTTGTTGTCATAGTAGTAAGTCAGCCAATTCGCTTCGTCCATGGATATATCTTTTCCGTTATATCTGTAACCGTCATTGTAGAACCAGCCGGGACCTACCACCGTAATGCCTGCTTCAACTCTCCACTTCAGCATTGGGATAAATGCTGTGCAATACTTCAAGTTGTTTTTCAGTCAAAGTGCCGCCGTTCTTGAGAGTTATTTTTCCGACATCTTCAAATGACCGGTAAGACGGAACATTCTCCGGAACCATAGACGCAGTTATTTCGAGTTCTGTAACAGATGTATCAGGCAGGAGGATAGTATATGAGGCCTCATAATTTCTTACTGAACCGACGGAATCGTCTCCGTTATAGCCGATATATATTCAGCTTGTAATCATCATATAAAAAGCTCTCAGGGTGCTCGTTGAAATACCCCTTGATCACCTTCACTATCTCATCACTTGTTTCGATCTTCGGCACTTCCGAAAAAACAAACGTGGCATAGTTATCCGTATGTCCCTTGGTGACATTGACGGTAATCAATTCAGAATCATCAACCTGATGTGATCTATAGTAAGAGACCAGCTCACGGATCTCGTCTTCATGCTCTAACGGCTCCTGGACATCCGGTTTGAAACGGGTGGCATCGATCACCTTTTTCCCCATAATGTGCACTTCCAAACCGACCCTGTATATTATCGGCGAAGGCCAATAAAGGTATTTAACACCATCAATGAAAGTTTGCCCTCCGTGTATCTCATGGCAATACCTGATATCGTAATAGTTATAGTTCCAGAAAGATACTAATCCCATTGAACCGCCGTCAGTCATGGAACAGGGTGACGGCAGCAGTACGATTATGAGTACAGCGGCAACTAGTATTATTACGATTTTTCTAATGTTTTTGGATTTTTCTTTTCTATGTTTTGATACCTTGAGCAGAACGGACAACCTCAATCCCACACCCTGTTTCAATTTATCGGCGGCAGTTCATGGATATCGTAGTTGTCATAATAGATATCAAAGGCAGTCGTCATATCGCCGGAAAGCTCGATCAAGGCTCCCGCCTGGAACATGGGCGAGAGATACCCTGACGGGGCATCCCACGAAGCATTTGATATGACCTTCAGCTTTTCTTCTCCCGGAACTTCGGACCGCAATACAGCTTCAGCGCCAAATAAGAGCTCACCTGTCGCAATGTGATAATCACTGGACACTATCGCTATATACTTAACCGAAGGATAATCAGACGTCAGAATGTCATATGTATAGATCGCATTCTGAGCCGTGGTAAGCGAATCATCCTCCACGATCACCCTTTTCGCATCAATGCCCTGATCGATAAGCCACGAGGCCATCATCCCGGCTTCAGTTGCAGACGCATTTCCGGAAGCAGTCCCGCCGCCCGTGCAGACAATATACGAATCCGGATATTTGACAGCGCTGTTATAAGCAACATTCAGACGGTTGATCAGCTCGTCTTTCATCGATCCGTCGGGATTCAGCTGAAAGCCAAGAACAACTATGCAGAGCTCGTCGGTACCGGGTAATCCGTCCGGAAGAACATCATAATTAAGTGGCTGGCCAAGGCCCTCCGAACGCCACAGATCCATTATCGTTGTCCAGCGGATCCCTGCATCCGTATCTTCCGAAGAAAGCTTGCTTAAGAGTTCATCAATTTTACCGTCAGCATCTTCTCCGTATGAACCGTAATCCACAACCATCTCTTCGACATATTTCCGGATGGCCTCAGGATCACCGGTAACGGTTTCCGGTATCTCAGAAGTTTCTGTAATCTCCGCAGCGGTCGTTTCTTCAGTTGTTGTAGCTTCAGTTGACGGTGCGGTTTCACTGCTTTCAGATGTTACCGCAGTCCCGGGTTCCGCATTACAGCCGCAAAATGTAACCATCAGGCAAGCGGCAACGGCAAATGATATTTTACGCAGAGCGGATCTGCCGGTTCTTTTATTGATCATAAATCTTCTTCCAAAATCTGCTTATATTTTATAGTGCCGGTTCACGTAAAACGCTGATCGTCTTATTCAAGGATACACCCTGAATAAGGTCATTATATCATTACTGCTCAGCTAAGCCCGTCATACCCATCTTAAGGGTAAGATCACCCAGACTCTTATCATATTGAGCTTTTGAGATGGCTCCGCGCTCCAGAAAAGCTTCCAGAGTCTCCTTCTGTTCCAAATACAGTTGAATCTTCTTTTGTTCGGGAGAAAGATGCTCCCATTCCGCCTGTTCCATATAAACACTTCCCTAAAAAAACAATTACCGGGAGGGTATTATAACACCTCCCGGCAATCTTTTTACAACAATCCGGTGAAAGAATGATATATGAATGCCGGTTATCCGCGCTCGTCCAATACTTTCTGTGCCCTGTCCTGAGCGATAGATACCACTTCAGACAGTTCCTTCTGGCCGGAGAAATACGCCGGCATCTCTTCAATGAGGATGATATTGATCGGAGCATCTGCCGAATAACAGTTGGAACAGCTCCCGATGATATTCTCCATATCATCAATGGTCTTATCCGAGAACGTGATCTTTCTGTCAGGTCCGAAGTCATAGCCGATATAGTAATCGTAACCTTCGCCGTTGTAGAATTCGACAGCTGCTTTTGCGCCTTCCCTGAAAGCTTCACGGCTTATTACAAGGTTATCCTTCATGGCAAGGTCGAGCTGGACTTCGTCGGACAGGAGCATCTTTACGAACTCGCAGCATGCATCCACGTTATATGCCTGTGCTGAGACTGCCACGGAAAGATAAGGCGTCGCCAGCGGGCCGCGGCCGTCAGAAGAAGGAAGACCCAGGATCGCTGTGCCTCCGCTGTAGATGTAGATGTTCTGAAGATAATTTAAGAAACCGTAACAAGATATGTAACCGGCAACCAAAGTATCGTTCAGGGGCATGTCTCCCTTCATGATGACCGCACCTGCCATGGCGGAATAGTCATCAGAATAATCCTCCCAGTTCCTTGCACTCTCCGGGACGTTGTCTTTAACGAACTTCGCGAGCTTCTCAAATTCAGGACCCGAGAAATCGATCTTGCCGTTAGCGATAAAATCATCACTCATCGCGTTATATAGCTTTGCGAAATAGTATGCCTGACCCAGAGTAATGACATCCTTGCCGTTCAATGTGTCTTTAATAAACTTCTCATATTCTTCTGTAGTAAATCCGACTCCTGACTTCCCTGCATTACCGGCATCTGTCTGAATACCATCCACCTCGAAGCAGATAGGTAAGTTATAGAGCTTGCCGTCTTTCTTTGCTGAATCAACGACATTTGTAAAGTACTTATCAGGATCAAGATCCCCTATATAAGATGTAAGATCAACAAGATAGTTACCGTTGTTAAGCTCGCCATATGAAAAGCAGTTCATAAGGATGTCAGGACCATCGCCGTTAAGGATATCCATGGCAAGCTTGGTGCTCGCCGCAGCATCAGCATCCAGTTCCACTTTCTGGAAATCGTCATCGTTGCTGAGATCGGAATAATCGGCATTATCAAACTTCGAATAGCGGTCAGTGACTTCTATGAAGTAATCACTGTTGGTCTCGTTGAACTTGAGGATCGCATCGGAGATCTTTTCATCCGTATACCCGTAAAGCGAATAAAGTTCAAGCACGTGCTTGCCTGCGTTAGGGTTCTTGTCCGCCTTTGAAAAGTCGATTACCGTAAAGGTTGATTCAGTATTAAGAGAATAAGGATTTCTGCCGAAGATATCACCACAGACAAGAATCGAATCTTCCGAGACATCAACGATATCCACATCTTCCAGAAGGCTTCTGTTTACGTTGCTCCAGCTGAAATTAAATACGGTTTCGCATGTTTTGTTTTCGAAATCTATCTTTGAGATACCGGTCGGTTCTCTATAGAATACGGTGCCGTCTTTTCCCGTGAACGGAGAATAGCAATTACCGATATCCAGCCATTCGTAATCCTTTGCATCCTCTTGCGTTATTTTGCCTGTTTCCAGATCCAACCCGAAATAAACATACCCTGTATCCGCGCTTACCGGCACTAAAGCCGTAGTCCCGTTTTTAGCAATGATCACGGGGATATCATAAAACTCGTAGTTGTCGTCCTTAAGTTCAACCGTCCTGGTCTCACCGTCAGGGCTGTTTATGTGAAGGTAGTAAGCCGATCTTCTCCCACTCCAGTTCAATTCTGTTTCGACTCTGTATTTTCCGAGATTAAAGGAATGCTCAATATCACCGGCCACTTCACCGTTCCGTTCTTTCACATCAGTGATCTCCCCGGAAAAAGGATCGATGGTTAATTCCTTGTATTGCACTTCAAGTGATTTCGAGCTGTATGAACGGACAGCTGCAATGAGCTTACCGTTTTCATATCTCGTGTTGTCGACATGGCCTTCATCACCCATTTCAGGTGCAAGATCGATATTTCTGACCGTTTCGCCTGTCTTTCTGTCGATTACGGAAATAACCGACACTATATACTTGGAGTAATCAAAAGTCTCCCAGTCGGTCACGCCGTCATCAGGCAACTTATAAAAACCGCTCGTGTAGATGAAGATGTTATTCTCATCAGCTCCCACTGCTCTGCTGTTTGTGTAATCGGTCTTTCTGCCCTGATCGACGCCGGCCTTTACTTCAAATATGTTGCTGTTGTACCATGGTGTATCCGCAGTGATCTTCCTGTCGCTCTGACCCTCGCCGTTCCCGGCATTTTTATTATCTTTCTTACATGCAGCCAAAGATGCCGTCACCGAAGCAGCAAGCAATAAAGAAATCACTTGTACTGATAACCTTTTCAATTGTCTGTCTCCTTCTATTCACCATTATGTCTTTACCCGGAATAATTGTAAAAACGCCGGAAAAAGAATCAGCATCAAAAATCAGGCAAATTTCAGGTAAAGCCATTGCAGCCTTAATTCACTTCCCTTCATCTGCAATAAGAAAACAGTGTTTTAGCTTAAACATGGGCGTTTCCTGTTATGTCAACACAACAATTTTGATGTTATCATCAATATTCGTATAAACACCTTCTTTTGTATTTGGCAAAATCCCTCTATTTTTAAGGAAAATAGAAATCGTATTGAAATCAAATACAAAACCTCTATCGGGATATGTGAATATGTCAGAAATGTTTTTAATATCTTTATTCGGCTGTACCTCAATATCAACTGTTTTATTATCAAAATCGATATAAAACCTTGAGAATACTTTCATTCCATTGAAAATTTCAACAAACATATCCACACCTCCCCGAATAATATATTATCCTGCTGTTTTCCCTGTCTCTTACCCGCATTTAACGGAATCCAAAAGAGTATGAGCCTATCACTTTATACAAACTTTACCTTACATTTGTCCTCAAGCTCAAATGCATCAGGCTCCGCTCCGGTCGCCTTGCAGACAAGTGTATTTCCGTCCCAACTTTCAAACTCTATATCATCAAGGTCAGGATCATCGCATCCGCATCTTCTGTAGATCGAAAACCATTCCTCAGGCTCCACCGGGGTCATCGGATCTTTGAAATCCAGAACTATAACATCACCGGGGCATGCCCAAAAACAGCCGTCAACCGCCAGCAGATCGTTTTCCGGGTTATAGAAACACTCACACCAGATGAATGTCTCTTTAAACTCCTCAGGATACTTCCCGTATGATTCCGCGGGAATGTAATGCATGCACTGAAGTGATTCAAGATTCAGGACACTGTAACCGTACAGGTCCTCATCAAAAACGAAATACATATTTCCGTCAGAGTGACTGATAATGTTTGCCATCCTGGAATGACCATCCGTGTTTTTCCACTCGAAGATCAGACTGTCATCTTTGAATAACCTGCATATCTCCCCGTCAACAGGAGCATAGCCGGGCTTGCAGTTCTCTTCATCTGCGTAGTAATAGTATCTGACCGTATAACCTGATCCCAATTCTTTTTCTCTCTCAGGCTCGTCAAACCTGATCTTGGAAAAGATCTGTTCATCAAGATCCTTCATTCTTTCTTTGTATTTCTCTGTCCCATAGTAATTCATGTTTTCCCCATTCGCTAAGATTCATTTACAAGCTTGCCCGTCATATGCTCGGGAATAAGTTCAAGGCATTGAGCCTTCGGAAGTGAAACATTAACTTCATGCTGTATGTATTCTTCATCATCCGAAAATTTACGGCACAGGTTTGTTCCTATTATCGTTATCAGATCAGGATCAGTAACAAATCCGATCCTTCCGAAAACAACAACAGAGGTTATATTGAGAGCCCACTCGCCTTCCTTGCGGAAACCCTCGTCCATAACACAAAAACTTACCTTGTCGCATTTGGTAATGGAATCGATCTTATGACCTTCTTTGGCTCCGTGAAAGTAGAGTTTTCCGTCTTCTTCACAATACCAGTGGTCAAGCGGTATGCCGTAAGGATATCCGTCATCACCGATCATTGAAAGGACACCTCTGGGCTGCTCCTTAAGGATGCGGATGCATTCTTCATACGATACTTGCTGTTTAAATCTCCTCATCTTTCTGAACATATCTTGTCTTCCTTTTCACGATATCTCCCTGCCGCAGTTCGGACAGAATCTCCGGGCCTGTCCCCTGTACCCGCAGGAACACTGATATTCACCTTCGGCCAGAGGAATCTCCTCATCTTTGACTCTCGTAAGGACCACATCTTCTTTATGGCCGTCATAAAGATCCATCATCTCCAGGTGGAGTTCCTCGCTGCCATACCAGGCATCTGAAACTCTGAATAATGTCTTGTCTCCCTCATAAACGATCCGGTTGTTCAGGGTAATCTTTAATTCTTCACCGTCGTGGATCGTGTATGTCATTGCAGTCATCATTCCGGGCATCATTCCACCGCCCTGGTTCAGCATAAGCTGCATGGCTTCAATAACGCTGTAAGAAGATGCAAGCTTTCCTGACGCATAACTTATCTCTATGCCGGCACCGCTGTTAAGAACCACTTCACATAAGCCCTTCTCATCTTTCCATGTGCCTTCGAGTTTTTTGTAATACTTAAAATCCGGGTTTGCGATCGATGTCATTTTTCCTATCCTTCCATTTTTCCGGCTGACTGCCGGTCCGAAAAACATTATACAATAAAGCCGGAAGAGATATCTCCTGCGAAATAAGCCTGAACCTCTTCTCTCATGATTATCATCACATAAGAATCAGTCATGTTTTTCCTGTCAGCGGAATAAACAATACTACGGTACAGGTCCAATACAGTGTTATTTTTTGTTATCGTTTATTTTCTGGGACTCCCGCACTCCATACAGAATTTGCCCTTATTCTTTGCACCGCATGCAGAACACATCCACCCGTCAACACTAGCGCTTGCCGGTTGCGAAGGAGCCGGATTGACCTTTGCGGCGGCAGCCTGCTGAAACATGCTCTGAAAACCCATAAAGCCGTTCAATCCGTTGTTAGGCGCAGCAGCAATGCCCTGTGGCAATGGAATATCCTTTTTTCCTTTGAAAACACTTTTCGCAGCGATTTCTTTAAGAAGCGCCAACGTATTATCCGGATCAGTGAATATCCTCTCGGAGTCGTCTCCGAAATATATGAAAGCTTCCCAGTTACCGACCTCAACATAGGCTTCGGCAGGCTCTCTGCAGAGCTCTCTTACCCTGTTCTTTATCTCCGGCAAAAGCTCTGACGGAACATCATACGTGGTCTTGGTCTGGCCTTCGCGCACTTCAACGGTAATGCTGCCATTTAAATCAATAAACGAACTAGTTTTCCGGTCACGCTCAGGCATAATAACCGAAGGCGGGGTGTTATCCGGCGCATAGATCTGATGGTAAATGCTCTTCAGATCAAAGTCCCCTTCCGGCAAGGAAGGATTGGGATAGCAGTAATTTATAAGGGCTCTTTTGTCCGTAAGTTTCTCCGATTCAGCCTTCAGGCTGTCGAGCATCTTAAGAAGGAGCTCATCATCGAAATCATAATAGACACGCTCACCGTCCCTGGAGACCTCAACAACAGCTGCGGTCTTCTTGCCGTTATGTTCACGTATCATGGGAAAGGAGCCGGGATGCTTTTCGGTGGAACCGGAAATGACTTCATCAACAAATCTCTCCGCCCTTTGCTTTGCAACGGCATAATTGCCGTCAGAAGATGTCAGAAGGTAAACATCATCCTTAACCGTTGTAAGTCTGTAATCGTTATTTACGGGTACGCCGCCGCATTTCGAATGCTCAAAAAGGTATTCTTCCAGATTTCTGTAAGCTATATAAATATGCATATGCTCCTCCTGTGCCTATTTGGCAACAAAAGTAACAGAGGTATCATCCGTGATGTATACCGTCAATGAATTGCCTTCAATGATTACGGTAAGCGGCTGACCTTTGCCGTTGTTGGAAAGCGTATACGTTCCGTCTTCATTTGCCTCTATGGTTCCCGAATAAGTCTTTCCGGACACAATGCAGAATGAAAATGTATTTCCGTCAGTAGAAAACTGCGGAAGATTCTCATCTTTGTCAAACATGAGACGCGGAACGTCATTCCCCTTATTAACGGCATGGTCAAATGTCCATTCGGAAGTGATCGGCGCCGTATCTGCATTCACATCGACTTTGCTCTTCATGGCACATGAGGCACAGCAGATCAGAACAGTCAGACTGATAACCAGCACGATTACTTTCTTCATTTTCTTAATCATATAAGCTCCCTCAAAATGTTTTTCGAAAGATCAGGATTGTGACGAAGCCACTTCCTTTTCTTTTTTGTTTGTAACGATGGCCAATACCAGATATACGATCGCCATTATCAGGGCAACGGCATAGAGAGCATAAAGCAACATAACATTATCATCTTGATATAAGGAATTGATACCGATAATGGGGAGTACGGTTATCAATGCATCAATAAGGACCATGATCGATGCTGCTGTCCTGAATGATCTGCACTTCGATGCAGGTCTTTTTGCGGTTATCTTAGTACTTATGGCATTAAACACGATCGACACTACTGCTACATCTATGAGCAGAAAAGCGCCACAACATGCCAGAAGGCCGATAATAATGATGTCCTCGGAATTGTTTGCATTGAACATCATGGCGAGCGGACCTACAACAAGCATCAATCCGCCCATTACCAAAGCCGGTCCATTCGCAATCATGAGCAGGATACACGAAATAAGTCCGGTAACAAAACATGCGCGTCTCGGACCGGCCTTTGCATTGGCGGGCGCAGGAGCAACAGGCTGAGTTACCAGCCGGGGTGCTGCCTGAACAGGCTGCTGATAGACAGGAGGCACGGCCTGATATGCAGCAGGCTGCGATACGGGTGACTGGGCAGCGGGGGCTGCCTGAACACTTACAGGTGTTCCGCACACACTGCAAAACTTTTCCTGATCTCCTACCGGTGCACCGCAATTAGAACAAAACATAAGCAAACCTCGCTTGTCAACTTTCTTTTATATCGGACATTTTACCACGAATATCAGACATCCATATCTTTGACGATGTAATGGTCTTCCGTGCTGTTGTCATGGTAGTCGACGTATATGTTGGTAATGTGGTTTTTCTCATACATGACGAGCTGAAATCTTACGGAATAGTATTTGTAGATGTCATCGGCAGCCACATCGGCATATCCGGCATCCACATAGAATATATTCAGATCGTAAATGTGATTCTCGTCATCGATCAGATCAAGGAACAGCTCCTTCATTTCCTCATCACCGGGGATTAGGGATTCATCATCGTAGAATAGAATAACTCTGCAGCGGTAATTCATATAGTTCTTAATGAATTTCTTTGCGCCGATATCTTCAACGGGATAACCCTTGTATGAATCCTGGCTGCTTTGGTCGATGACAATATCCGAACAGGGGAACCGGCCGCCTAAAACGCGGTACAATTCGTCATAGATATCTTCCTCGTACGCTAATGCCAGATAGTCTGTGTAAAGCTCGCCGTTTTCCTTCCATATCTCGATGAAACAGTCAGGATACAGCTCGGATGCAACCTTCACTGTGCTGTAGTCTGTTCCGGTGAGCTGATGTTCAGGATGGCCGTCATATGTGAAAGTATCTTCAGGGAATTCTTCGCCAAGTTTTTTGATCCAGCCGTTCTGCTGCATCTTCCCGATCGGCGTGCACGATGAAAGCAGTAAGAGTGCTGCCAACGCTGAAGCGATTACTGATGCTGCATTAAACTTTTTCATAAGCCTCTCCGTATACCTCTCACTTGAATAAACGTCAGATCATTGTTTTTTCCAGAACGAAAAATGGAAACCTTTTCCGTATCCTATTTTCTCATAAAACGGATCTTCGCCACCGGTCATGTGGGTTGCACCGAGAGATTTCATCCTGCGGTAATGCTTTGTGAGCGCGGCTGCAGCAAGACCCTTCCTGCGATGTTCAGGAGAAGTGCACAGCGGTTCCATATAAGCAAGCTTATTCTGCGGTATCCACCACATTCCCGAAAAGCATACATACTCGCCGTTTTCATCCGCGATAACAACGTCATATTCATGCGTTGAATGAGGTGACGGCGCCATAAATTCCGCTACGCAGTCTTTATGTGATTTCGCAGGAGTCCAGTCATTACTGTCATCATACTTATCCCAGTCTGCAAATTCCCTGTCCCCGCCATGGTCGAATCCATACCAGCAGAGCCTGGAAAGTTTAAGAACATCGATATCCTCAGGTTCAACGAAATGATATCCTTCCGGTAATCCGTAATTCAGTTCGTTCTCAAAATCAAACACACGGCTCTCGTATTCAAATACCTGGCTGTATCCGAGCTTTTTGGCAGCCTCCATTAAGAATTCCTGTCCGTTGAAAAGCACGAACTGCTGTCCGCCGCCAAAATCAGGCATGGTCGAAACTGCATAATCCGTCAATTCACCGGCAAGATACTCGTAACCTTTTCGGACAGCGAAATAAATATCAGTTACAGGTGCCTCATAATAGACAAAAGCCACGACCTTATCCCCGTCAAACCAGAGTCTGTCCAGATACGAATAAGAATCATCCATCCAGGAAGCACGGATCGCGTGCTCGAAAAACGGAGCCGGCATACCGCTGCCGTTCTCTCTGTCATAGATATCGACCAGAAAATCCCACACAAGGTTTATGTCAGTCAATAACTGAAATTGTTTTGTTGTTATCGCCATTTTTAATTCCCCTCGAAAAAATCCCTGACTTCATCAGAGGTGATATTGTTCTTTCCAATTGAACGGTGTCCGGTGATATCATCACAGATATATATTCTGTGCACATAGCCGAGTTCGTTCAGCTTATCGATAAATCCGCAAAGTTCTTCCAGTTCATCAACTGAAGCCACACGGAATTCACCGTAAACATAAAGATTCTTTCTGAGTTCAGATTCCTCACTTACGATATCTTCACTGGGAAGATAACGGATATCGATATCTGAAAGAGGATATTCAGAAACCATGTCTTCCAAAGACTGTTTCACTTCTTCCCCGTACAATACCGCGTAAAAAGTATCCTTAAAAGCGCCGGAGCTCTTAATTCTAGATTCCATATAAACCTCGGTATCGAACTCAACGTCATAACCGTCCAGAACACATCTGGCTTTTGCGGGATACGTTCCCCTGTTAAACCACGCCTGATTCTGACCTTTGCTGAGGTCATATACCTCAAAGAGTTCATCAGGATCATAGAAACATCCCGAAAGCATGACAGCCAGTATAAGCACGGGGCAGAGCATAAATCTCTTTGCTATTTCCATCACGAAAAACTTCCTTTTCCCTTATTCGCTTTTATCACACTAAAACAGCGGTTACGAGTCCTTTATCACATATTCCACATCTACGGTACCGCCTTCCCCGTAAACCGTGTCGAAGAAATAATGGTAGTCAAATGTGATCGTTGCTTCAGATCTGGAATTCGGATTAAAACACTTGTAGGATTCGGCAATGGCTGCAGCAAAGTCTGTTTCATCAGAAAACTTCATCCACTTGACCTCGCATGAATTCTGTTTCTCATAATCTGAAAAGTACGACTTCAGGTATTCCACATATGCCTCGTCACTTTCGAAATATGTATTTGACGGTCCGTGAAGCCATACATCAACTGTCGTTTTGTCATCAGTGCGTTCGGCACTGACTTCGCACCCGCCCATAAAATTCCTGGTCACTCCGTCACTGAAGGTATACGCATAATACATGATGACCTTGTATGACCATCCGGTACTGATAACATCTTCCAGTAAATAATAGTATTCACCGTCTTTCTTATAGCAGTCATATAGCACGACATGGTCTTCAGTGTCCCGGGACATCAGAAAATCGCCGGCTTCATCCGGCTTTTCCTGACCATCGACCATAAGTCTTTCCAATGATGAATAATCTTCCGATATCTCATAAAAAAACGAATTGGAGAACATTCCGGACCCCTGGATCGAGGTAACCATGACCTCCAGTCTCCCGTCGTGATCAAGATCCGTTACTGCAAACGCTGCATCAGGATATGCTTCCGCATATGAGAAATAGTCGGATTTAATATAAACATAATTCTGAGCTATGAGCTCCATCTGTGAATCAACATCCGAAGAATACTGCTTCTGCGTTTCAGATTCGGTGGTAGTCTCTTCGCTTTGAGTTGTTGATGTTGCGGTTGTTTCCGTCTGGGTTTCCGTTTGTGATTCCTCAGGTGGCTTATCACATGATGTCACAACCAGCAACATGCCGGTTGCCAGAAGAGCTGCAATTTCCTTTTTCATTAATCTTCCCCTTTATTATTCTCCGGGATAACTTATCTCATTACCCCATCCCTTGATTATATCGAAGAAACCGTCAACCTGCATCAGTCCGTATGACCACAGAAACGCCCTGTCCTTTTCGCTGATCTCATCAAGGCTCATCCACAGTACTTCCTTAAGAGGATCATCCCCGTCCTCAAATTCAGGATCAGAGCCTGTTACCGCAACTGCATCCGCAGGTATTTCCACCTCAAAAGAATAATCGGTACCCCCGCCGCCTTTATGCTGCACGGTCAGAAGCCTGATTATCTTACCTTCAAGTCCGGTTTCTTCTTTTAATTCCCTGAGGACCGCCTGTTCGGGAGTCTCGTCTTCTTCTATGCCGCCTCCCGGGAGGGTGCAAAAATCACGCTCGAAGAAATGCACCTGTTCCATCAGGATCTTATCACCCCTGACGATCACAGCCACGCTCCGGCTCCGTTTTCTGCCATAAAATTCTTCAGTTGTCTCTGTCATCTTCCCGGTCACCTTCTATATCTTCCAAATCCGGAATTAATGTACTGTTCTTATTGTATCAATCCTTAACGCCGGAAAACGACAGTCCGGTAACGAAGTATTTCTGAAGGAACGGATACAGGATCAGCATGGGAAGCATCGTCAAAAGGGATGCTGCCGCTTTCACCGGCTGTGGTGTGGGACTTCTTGATGACGTGCCCATATACGTAGTCAGCTCAGAAAAATATTTCCACAGTTCAAACTGCAAGGTGGTGTATTCAGGTTTAAACCTGTTATATATGAGAACATCGAAAACAGAATTCCAATGATATGTGGCGATGAAAAGTGCCGTTGCGGCATAAACAGGTTTGCAGACCGGTGAAATAACACTCCAGAAGATCCTCAAATAACCTGCCCCTTCAAGCTGAGCCGCTTCCTCCAACGAATCCGGAATATTTTTCATGTAAGTTCTCATGACCAATACATACATTACGCCTACCAGGTTGGGAATAATGTATACCCAGAAGCTTTCATGTAAGCAGAGATATTTGTAAAGAAGATATGTCGGTACAAAACCGCCCTGTGCATACATCGTGATCACCCAAAAAAGTGATAGTCCCGATCTGAAAAGAAACTTCTTACGGCTGAGAATAAATGAAAGCAGAGCGTTGGATGCCAAAGCACAAACTGTTCCTATCAGTGTTCTGGCCAAAGTGGTCAGCACACCGCGCCTGAAGCCGACGTATTCCTTGAACAGATCAGCATAGTTTTCCAATGACCAATGGCGCGGGATCAGGCTGACTCCGTAATAGCCGGCTTCCAAAGGTTCATTTAATGAATATAACAGCGTGCTGATGATCGGGAATAAGATTACGACCGCAAATAATGCCAGCAGAAAATAAATAACCGCATTAATGATGAACTCTTCTTTTGATATCTTCTTCCTGCGTTTGACCGTCCTTAACGGAATATCCCCTATGCTTTCCATATTATCCTCCAGCCAATAAAAACGCGCTTTCAGAATCCCCATATGAACGATTACAGATTAGCACGGTAATACGGCCGGTAACACGGGACAAACTCTGACATTTTTACCGCCACTTTATTGTTCTTAACAGTCAGCCCGTCTTGGCATTAATCTGTACTGGCAGATATGTTCTACTTCGTAGTCCTCGTTATTCCAGTTATCGGTCATCTCACGGTCTCTGTAATATGTTTGTTTCCGCTCACAAAAGACCTCTTTGCATCAATAAGACAAACCGGACCCGAAACCATAAAGGATTATATCACGGGCAAATAATCCCCCACACAAATTAAAAAAATGTATAATACTAATTGTGGTGCAGGAATGCCGGTGGATTCCTGGGGATTTAGGATTTACGGGTTGATCGGAAATGGCGTTATTAAAAAGTTATTCCTGTGTTAAGTGCGGCGGTGTCCTGAACTTTGATGAGGATCAGGAGGTTTTCGGCTGTCCTTTTTGCGGCGGTGAATATGCATTCACCGATTTTCACAGAGGTGACCTGATCAAACAGGGCAAGATGAGCCTTCTGAGAGGTAATTATTCCACTGCAAAAGGCAAGTTCCAGGCGATCCTCAAAAGGAATCCCAGAGACTTCGAAGCTCTGCAGGGGCTGATACTGGCTGAAGGCCAGATCCCGGCGGTAAACCGTCTTTGCCGTATAGATTACCTCGAAAACGCAAAACTGCAGGAAGCTGTTCAGGCAGCAAAGAATGCGCAGGAAGCCCTGAAAGAGGAAGCAGAGTATTTCGGTCTGCTTACCAGGATGCTTGAGCTTGCTTATGAATATCACAAGAACAGCGATGAGGCAGATGAAGTAACAAAAGCACAAAATAAGCGTTTCAGAGACATGAGTTATGAACTCATGGGCATCGAAGAGGAAGAGGAAGTTGCCGTTGACAATTATTTAAAACTGATCAGATATATAGCTTTAAGAGGTTTGATAATCGTATTGGCTGCATCTGCCGTTATGGAAATCTGGTGGGTAACCGCCATCTATGTCGGCTTCTTCGCTCTTATAGGAGCCATCATAAAACTGTATTATTTCACAAAGAAAAAGAAGGTCGACAGGCGTCTCAGCAGCGAGATGAAACAGCAATATGTTAAAGATGACGGTGTTGCTGTCAATCTGCAGGATATCAGGCATGACTACATGAACACTTATATCAAGCTCAAGAGGATCGTTCCTGATCTCAAAGCATATGAAAAGCCTTTACCGACTGCGAAAAGCGATGCTCCCGCAGCAGACGATCCTTTCATAAGCATCGAAAAAAACGTCATCTGTAACAAATGCGGCGGCCAGCTGACCCTGGATAAAGAGAAAAAGCTGTATGAGTGCAGATCATGCGGTGTCGCATACGGCGCCTCACTGTTCTTCGGAGACCCCTTTGAAAAGGCTTCGGAGGCACTGAAGGCCAACGATTTCACTGAAGCCGATCAGAGGTTTTCCCACATCCTTATGATGGACCCTCATGCTTTTGACGCGCTCCTCGGAAGGATCCTCTGTGCCGGCAGATGGAGAAGCATCAATGACATAGCCTTGACTGACCACGTCATCCCGGCTTCGCGTATGAGTGAACTATCGGAGAGGACGGCTGAAGCCGTTGCTCATGTAAGTGAAGAGAACAGCTCTTTAATGGAAGATATCAGAAAGCTTATCGAACTCTATTGTGAATACATGAGGCAGCTGCAGGTTTCAAACACCTACAACGATCGGCTTGAATATATCTCGAAGAACAGGCAGACACTTCTTGCACATAAGAACGATAAGTATTCTCCTCTTAAAGATGAACCCGAATACGTTCAAAAGAGAAGAGAAGCGAATGCCGCAAAGCATAATGCGAAAGTGGAATTTGAGGAGCTGAAACCAAAGATCCTGCGCGGCAACGCTAACCGGTTATCCAAGGGATGATCAGATCCGGCATCGGCTACTTCAAGATCATTTTCACAATCACTCTGATAAAACCGGCTTTAATGAGGCATCTCTATTATCAGCAGAACAAATCAAAATAATCGAGTATAAGATCATTCGTATTGAACCCGGCTATCTCTTCTTTCGGCCACTCATGCACGCCGTCTTCTATCTTGACTGACCAGACCTGCGTCTTGGAGGAGCGCGCTGTGATTTTTGTCAACTCAGATTTGTCCGACAGAGCCTCCACGCTTGAAGAATCCAGACCGTTTGCGGATGCCCAGTAATCCATTACTTCTTCTATCGCCGGATGCGGTGATTTTGCCGCGGTGCCGTTTCCGTTCTGCGGAACGGCGTCGTCTTTCGTGCCATAGATCTCAAGGACACCGATATTCAGCTTGTCCTGCCTCTCGTTCCATACCAGCGCGGTCATCGTGCCGGCGACAGATGCCCCAGCAAGAAAAGTATCAGACCCTTCCATGGCGACCCTGTGTATCATGTATCCGCCGTTACTAAAGCCTGCCGCGAAAGCTTTCGTTTTGGACAGGCCGTATTCATCCTGAAGGTAGATAACGAGATTTATCAGGTACTCGAGGCTGTCGACATCCCCCGGTTCTAAAAGGCCGCAGTCCCAGCCCCATCCGCCATTGCCCTTCGCCGGCTGGACATAACAGACGGCATATCCTCTCGGGCACGCATCCTCATCCATGTGTGTCTGGAGTCTGAATCCGGAACTGTTGTTACCCTTACCCGTAAGCATGAGTATGAGCGGAGTATTTTTGTCAGTCTTCTCGGGAAGGAAGAGCATGAACTTGAATGTCTGTTCTTTGAACTTACACTCGTATGTGTTCTCATTTGTCTCCACGACATCCGTGATGAGACTCTGCGGGCGCGGTTTAGACTGCGTGCAGGAACATAAGCCCAGCACAAGCGAGAAAATGAGGGTAAGAGTAACCACGCGTACGGCATAGCAGCCGGTCATATTGCACGATGCCAACCCTTTGATGACTTTCTGTGCAAGAAGCCCGTTACGCTTGAAGCTGTTGTCGTTCATGTTGCTGTCCTCCATTACAGGTATCTGTATTCAAATTCTACCATAGTAATAGGTTTGCTGTAGTAATAACCCTGAATGGTTCTTTTCAATTTCGCAGTTGACAAACATTCGTTCTGGTACTATTATATTGACAGAACGTTTGTTTGTTTTTGAAGGGAGCCCGTACGATGTCAGAGTTGAAGGAAGTCTTTGCTGCATATAAGAAATTGTCATTTACTGACCGAATCGTGTTCTATACGACCCTTTCCAACAATATAAATGTACACGAGGATAACATTCAGGACTTTCTTATCGAAACACGTATTGCCGATGGTAATACATGCATCTATTGTGAAGGTT